>Ga0207889_1000037_pt1 | contig 146529 bp, 150 predicted proteins | sample LinPmetageLP47_FD_184058 | JGI IMG/M metagenome (GOLD analysis project Ga0207889, IMG submission 184058) | Marine viral communities from the Pacific Ocean - LP-47 (SPAdes) | ecosystem: Environmental > Aquatic > Marine > Oceanic | place: Pacific Ocean | collected 2011-06-12 | reverse complement strand
CTTTGTTGCCTACATGGATGTAGGTAAGGGGCGTGAGCAGGACGCGGAAGCTTTGCTCGGTTTTTACTTATTCTTACATGGATGTAAGCCAGTAGAATAACGCAGGAGCAGTTATCGAGCCCACTAGGTTACAAACCTCGCGCCGCGATTAAATAGCCCCTAGTTTGAACGAATCTTAATCCGTAAAGGTTAACAGACCCTAGTTTAATCAGCTGTTATTTAACTAAACGCCACCTCCATGAAGTGGCGTTTAATATAGATATAGCGTCATGAAAAGGCCTTTAATTTAAACTTTAAATAATCGTACTTATTTTATTTCTACCTTCTGTTTTTGCTCGGTATAAAGCCGTGTCTGCGGCATATAACAGCGCCTCGTAGTTGCGGTACTGGTTATTATTTTCACTGGCAATTCCTTGGCTTACCGTAATTTTAACCTCTGGCGGCAAGCCTATGTCGGTAAAGCTCATTTGTGCAATTTGTTGTTGTATATGGTTGGCCACAACCGTGGCGGTTTTTATATCGCAACGGGGTAAAATAATTGCAAACTCTTCACCGCCATACCTAGCAGCTAAACACTCTCTAGATGGAATGCATTGTAATAGCATTTTTGCTATTTTCTGTAAGCATTTATCGCCTTTAATATGCCCATAGGTATCGTTGAATTTTTTAAAGTGGTCAACATCAATCAATATGCTGGTTAGAGGTTGTTGGCTTTGAATACTCTCTTGCCAATATTTTTTTAATGACTCATCTAAAGCTAAACGGTTAGCAAGCCCAGTTAAATGATCGGTTGAGGCCTGTACTTTTAAACGGTTGTACATGGCTTTATGGGTACTAAGATCGTGAAGTATACACACGTACAACTTTTGCGCCGATGCGAGACTTTTAGGCATGCTTGAGATTGATAGGTCGGCTTCAATCACATCGCCATTGGCTTTATTAATTGTAACTTCATTAGGGCCATAGCTTAGCGCTGTATCTTTAATGCTAATCCAATTCGATAGGGTTTGCTTATACTTTTCAAGGTCGGCATCGTTTAAAAATGTTAATAAATTATCACCAATCAATGACTGCTGTGAGTGACCAAACAATTGCGCAGCTTTTGGATTAACAAACTCAAAATCACCTTGTTCATTAATTACAAATATTCCTTCAGCAGTGCCATTAAACAATTCAATTAAAGCACTAAATTGAGCATTTAAAAAAGGGCTCGATGAAGCACAATCGAAGGAGAGCGCTTTATCATTTTTAATTGCTGCAGTTTCTTTGTTATTAATTTGTTTAGACACGTTTTAGCCTTAGCATGGTACAGACGTTTTTGATGTCTACAAATTTACTTAAAAAAGTGCAATTAAACCTTTCGGTAACCTTCTGTTTTTAACTTTCTGATATTTAATGATAAAAACCATGTTTGCACAGGTTTCAAGTAACCTATGCAAGGTGAAAATTAGTTACTCAGCAATTGAAAGTTGAGGTTTTTATTATAAATTAGTAATAAAGGATAGTTATTAATGATGCTGCTTGGTATGTGTAAACGTTAAAGTGTTTGGCTTATAAAATTGCAAAGGAATAAATCAGCCCTGTGCAATTTAAAAATCAATAATTAATCGTTGTTAATTAATTTTCACCTCTATTTTCAACTTGCGGATCAGTGCTTTCATAGGCTGTGCCGTTGCACTCAACATTAAATATCAAACAGGCAGTACCTGGGTTTTCATCGGTATCGATAATAGTAATTTTGCGGCCATTATCGCTTACTTTAAAGCTGAAGTTTTGGGCGCAAGGCGTTTCTTTATCGACATCAGTAATAGTCGCGCCGGTGAATAAAAAACCTTTAGCAAGCGTGGCTTCATCTAAACTATAAACGCCCGCCGTTTAGGTTCTTACAACTCCGCTGCCTGTCACTTCCTTGCCATCTATAGAGTATGTAAAGTTAGCTTCGTCGTCACTGCCTAGTACAATGTTAACTGTAAAGTGAATTAGTTCTTGAGTGTTATTCATATTATTTCATTTTTTATTCATAGTCATAGTTTGAAATTAGTAATGCCTAGTTTTACTAGGTTTGCTTTTATTTTGGGGATTTCATCAGCTCGATTTAAGCAAGTGTACACCTGTACCAGCGGGTATGTGATACGAACACTTTGATCTTTTTCTGCTGTTTTAATAATGGCTTGAAGCGCATTTAAGCAAAACTGTTCTCGCTGCTTGCTGGTTGTACTTAACTTAGCTTTAAGTAAATTAACCCGTATCGGTATTATGTTATCGCCAATTTTCATTTGATTAGCTATGTACTCTTGATAGTTTGTATCACTCTCCAGCGCAATTAATAACTCCTGTGCTTTGTGCTGTGACAGCCTATCAATAAAATAGTGTATAAGGCTTACTTGTGTATTTATAATAAATTTATTGTCGAAGTATTGATTTTTGACAAATTTAATAATTTCATTTACTTGTTCATTAATATTTTTATCGGCTGAAAGCATCAATTGGTAGGCTAAAAAGCGATAGTATGAATCTTGAAAGTACTTACTTTTTGGATCCTGCAATATAGCGTTATTAATTGTATTAGTGGCTTGCTGTGCTTTTTCGTAGGCAGGTTGTCTATTGGGTAAATAACTTAAAAGATAGCTTTGCTGAATATAAGTATAAGCTAAACTGCTTGATAAACTTGCATCATCGGGATAATTCAATAGCATATTTGACAATTCACTTGAGGCATTTACATACATGGTTAGCGCGGCATTAAAATCACCGAGCCCTTCTTCGGTTTTAGCAAGCCAGCTGATGGTATCTGCTTTATCGCGCAATAAGTTTTTATTATTGGGTTTAAGCTTAAGCGCTTTGTTTTTAAGGGCCAGCGATTTTGTAAAGCGTAGTTTCGCGGTAGTGTAGTTAAATTGCTTTAAATACAAAGAGCCCAGCGAATTATGCGAATACGATAGCTCCATAATCGAGTTAAAATCATTCGGTGCTAATGAATACATTTTCTCACTGTAGGCATGATATTTTTTAAATAATGGCTCAGTGGCTGCGTAATCGCTTTTATCATAATGAAGCTGACCGAGCCAAAAAGCATTGGCACCGGCAAGCGTGAGTAACTCTAAGTTGTTTGGTTGGATTTTTAATAATGCTTCAAGGCGAGTGCGGGCGTTTTCAAAGGCGGTGAAGGCCTCAATGGTTTTACCGCGCGAATAGGCCACTTCCCCCATGGCTTCCAAAGTTTGTGCGTACTGAAAGCGACTTTTAAATTCGGCTTGTTGATTACTAAAGTTAAATAGTGAGCTTGGCTCCTCGACTTGATTGGTAAAATACTCAAGTGCTTTATTACTAATTCCATCGAGCAAATCCATACGCTTAACGCTGCGCAGTTTATCGGCAAAGTCACCGACCATAAAGCCAAGTAGGCTTTCGGCTTCTTGGCGCTTTTGCTGTGCAAGTTGCTGCGCTTGAAAACTAGTGAAGCTCATGAATAGGGCAACACAGGTAAGTAAGCAAAGCAGTGCAATCGTGCCGCGTTTTATTATTGTTTTTGTTTTACTATTTTTGAGAGAGTTATTTATAAGGGCGCGTTCGTCATTGTCTAGTTTGAATATATTGTCGTTTAATAACGTGAGCGCTTCTTGCAATGGTTTACCCGGCGCTAATAGGTAAGCGCTACTTTTATGTTCATTAAGCCACTGTTGCGTGTGGTGGTGCAAACGGCTTTTAATAGCAAGGGCATCTTTATGATCGTTTATCCACTGTTTAGCACGTGGCCATTGGCGTAATAATGCCTCGTGGGCAAGGCTAAAGCAGGCTTCTTGGTTTTGTAAGTGCGATACAAATAAGCGACTGTCGACCATGGCTTGTACAAGCTCTTTTTGGCTGGTGTTGGTTAATGCTTGTAAGCGGGCCGCACGGCTAGTAATGGTTTTACCATCTGGGTTTAGCGTCACTAACTGCGATAATACGCTTTTTAGTTGCTGTTGTTGTTTTGCGCTCAGCCCAATAAAAACATCTTCTGCCTTTTTACCAATAGCGCCTTCAATACCGCCGAGTTTTTCATACACGCTGTGCAATAACTCATTATTTTCACTGCGCTGTAAATACAGCTCTTGCAGTGTGTATTGCAGCATGGGCAGGGCATCAGGATTGTTGGCGGTATCTGCACACAGTATTTCATCCAGCGGAGTTTTGGTTTGCGGGTCGTGTGAGAACGTTAAATTAGCGGTTAATGCCGGCAAGCGAATAATTTGTTGTAGTTCCTGGCGGTTGGGCGGGGTTAAATCATAATGGGCGCCATTCGCTTTTGCGGCCATAAGGCTGGGTTGCTCTACCACTAAAGGGTAAAAGTCGTTACGACACGCACTAAATACGATCACCGCTTTAGAGGTGGCTAAACGTTCAATAATCGATAAAAAATGACTTCGGGTGTTGGGACTAAATAGTGGCGATGAAAGCAGCACCTCTAAGCGGTCTATAAACAAAAAAAACTGCGGTGTGTTTAGTTTTGTATTTGCCTTACTGATTGCAGTTTGTAACGTGTTTATCACTTCGTCAATTGTGTGCTCTAATTGCTGCGCCAGTGTTTGCGAGCTTAATCCTTCAAATACGGGGTGTTGGTTTATATCCCAATCAAGCATGGCAGAGGCTAAATCTAAATACAGCCTAGTTTGATGCACATCTGCAAAGTCGAGTTGGGTGTACGACATCACTCTAATGCCGTTATAGCCTCGCTCGTCGAGTAGTTTTGGCAGTATACCCGCATTAACTAATGATGATTTACCCGTGCCACTAGGGCCAAGAATTAAACAAAATGCGCGCTGCAATGTTACTTGGTTTGATACGTTTTCGAGTAAGGTGGTGATGGCTTGGTTACGACCAAAAAATAAATGGGTATCGGTTGGGTTATACGCGCTTAAACCTAAAAAAGGAGAACCGCCTTGCCACGTGTTTATAGAGCTTGATGTATCTTCTGCAAATGGAAACTCAAGTTTTGCAATAATACGGTAGCCGCGTTTGCGAATGGTTTCTATGTATAGCGGGGAGCTTGCCTTATCACCCAGTGCTTTTCGCAGTTGTGTGATGGTTTTATGCAGTGGGTTATCGCCTACTTCAATGTTTTGCCAGCACTGATTGAGTAATTCGTCGCTGGTGACCATATCGCCTTTTTGTAAGCAAAGATATAATAATACATCCATTGCTTTAGGTTCTAATTGCGTTACTTTTTCAGCACATTGTATACAATTGCTGGCAGGTGTTACCTGCCAGTCGCCTAGATAAAAAGGTGATTGATGCATAAGGACTCGTTATTATTTTATTTGTAAGCACGCTTAATTAATTTAATATGATTTAAAATCATATTAAGGTTTTTATTTATTTTAGGTCGCTTTTATTAAGCGTAACAATGCGTTGTGGAAACGGAATTTCAATATTGGCATCGTTAATCGCTTTATACACACCGCCATTTATTGCGAGTTTAGTTTCAATAATTTTAGTGGTGGGCACCCAATAACGATAACTAATGGTGACGCCGCTATCAGCAAAACGTTCTATACCAATTTGTGCATTAGGGTGTTTAGCTACGAGTTCATGATTGACTAATACGTTTTCAATAAGGCTTATCGCAGTATCACTACAGGCACTGTAGGCTATGTCTATTTCACCTTTTACCAGTGAATAATTAAATGAGTTATGCAGAATTTCGCCAACAATATGTTTGTTAGGAATGGTTATTTCTACTTTTTCTTCATTAATTAATATGGTGTGCCCCAGCTCAATTACTTTTACTTGGCCACTAACGCCTTTTACTTCTATGGTATCGCCAACCACAAATGGCCGCGTAGCAATAATAGCAAGCCCTGCGCCATAATTAGAAAGCATACCTTGTAACGCTAAGCCTGCGCCTAATGAGGCGGCACCTATTGCAGCTACAAATGGGGTCACACTAATGCCAATTTTACCAAGCGCAATAATGATCACCATAATGATCAGCAGTACTTTTACAACATTACTGACAAAATTAGTCAGGGTGATATCAATGTTATGGCGGGTCATTAAGTTTGCGACAACTTCGGCGAGCTTTTTAGCGACCCACAGGCCAACGAGTAGAATAAAAATAGCGCCCACTATTTGCATACTGTAGGTAACTAAATACTCGGTAAGTAGGGCGTAGTACTTTTCAAATTGCTGAATTTCGGAACTGATCATGCTGGGCTCTATTTTTAGCGATACTGTTATCTGCTTACTATAACAAAGTGTTAACTAAAATTGGATATAATAGTGGTACTATCACTGCGGTTAATAATGCACTGAGTGCCATAGCCACTGATGAAAATGCGCCTATTTTTGGGTGTTCGGCAATAGCTGCCGCCGTACCAATTGCATGGCACGCGGTACCGATTGCAATTCCTTGTGCCTCAAAGTTATAAATCTTAACTAATTTGAGTAACATAAAGCCAAACAAAGCCCCCAATAAACCAATAAAAATAACCATGGCAGCGGCAAGCGAACTAATTCCTCCTAATGAGTCAGTAACCAGCAGTGTGATAGGCGTTGTTACACTGAGTGCCGCAACAGAGGCGCTCAGTTGTGAGGGCACAGCAAACAAAATACTTAATACAAAAGCCACTAGTGTGGCGTTAACAATACCTATACTGCAAGTAGCGACAATTAATAGTAAGTTTTTACGTACGTGCATAAATTGCTGATAAAGCGGCAAGGCTAAAACAACAATGGCCGGCTCTAATAGCCAACTTAGTAACTGACTATGTGAGGCAAATTGTGAATAGGGTAATTTGAGGTTGACTAACAGTAGGGCAATAATGCCAATGCTTAAAAAAACAGGGTTGGTTAATGACTTTAAAATAGTCTGATTTATTTTAAGATTAACCGCTCTTAGTGCAATAAAGAGAATAATAATAAATGGCACGGTTAACCACCATAGGCTGGGGGTTATGCTGGTGGTTAAGTTAGTCATTATTAGCTCTGCCTTTAAAATAGCCCACTAGGCTTGCCACTAAAATTAAACTACTGAGTGGGACTAATAAGATGACCGCAGTTAAGAAAGGCCAATATGATTTAATTAGCCCTAAATGTTCTATAAAACCGACGCCTGCAGGAATAAAGAAAATAGGCATTACATTCAAAATAGGTGATGCGCAGGGAGCGAGTTGATGTTCTTTAACTATGCCCAATAACAGTAACGTTAGCAGCAAAACCATGGCGAGTAGAGGAGCAGGAAAACTTGCATCAAGAAGATGCATAATGAATTTGCTTGTTGCCAAGCACAATAAAATAATTGCGCTACTTAGTAGGTATTTCATTAATTTGGCTCACTAGAATAGAAGAGCCTAACTTTAACAAATAACGCTGTTTTATGCATTGTGCCTTAGTATTACCATCAATGTTACCAGCGCTTGGCGTTTGTAAACTCAATATCAGCTTTCCCTTTAGCTTTAGCAATGGCTTTTTTAGTATTAGGGTTGATCAGTAAGCGAATTTGGCTCCATGTTTCTTTAGCGAGTATTTTTCGAGCAGGGGCTTTATAGCTCTGTTGAGTCACACGCTTTATTGCGGCTAATGTGTCAGGTGAGCGCGCTAGCAGTGTATCAAGCATCTCTTTAGTTGCTTTATCGGTATCGTCGGTTGTTTTTGTTACTAAACCGAGTTCAAAAGCGTCTTGTGCGTTTATTGGTTCGGCATGGCTTGCTAGCCAAAGTGCTTGGTCGCGTTTTACTAAGCCTGAAAGCATAACATTAGCGCCCATATCTGGGCATAACCCCCAGCGCGCTTCCATAATGGCGAGTTTGGCATCGTGGTGAACAATCCGGTAATCGGCACCCAGTGCTATTTGCAATCCACCCCCAAGGCAATTTCCGTTTATTTTTGCAATTACAGGCACACTCAATGACTGCCAGCCCAGTACGACCTTTTGCGCTAGGTTTTGATTACCAGGTAGCCATTTGAATAGGAGTTTTATGATATTGAATGGTGAGGCCATAACCGCGTTAATATCGAGTCCCGCACAAAAGTGTTCGCCTTCACCGGTTAATACAACCGCACGAATACTGGCATCTCTTTTTATATTTTTAATCACCTTGTTAAGCTCAACAAACATAGCAAAGCTTAAGGCATTTTGTTTTTCTACACGATTTAATGTAACAGTGGCAATACCCTGTTTTTTTTCTAATTTTATCATCTTGCACTCCTCTGACCTGTTGTTTGAGCTTATGTTTTTATTGATGTTAAGTAAAGTGGATGAAGATGAATAAAAACAAAGTGAATTTTTTAATGCAATTGCGGTCTATTCCCTTTAAAGGAAAATTTAATTTAAAAGGTCAGCAGACCTTAATACAAACCCATCCAACAATATCTATAAGTATTAGGTAAAAGTAAAAAAGTCAGTATTTAACGTGTTTTTTTTATCAAAACCCTAGCAACTTTTGATATTATGATTGCCACTTAAAAGCTCAGAGGTTAACCACTTATGTCAGGTCCACGTTTATTTTCGGTAGAAGAAGCAACTCATCAAGCTTATGATATTTTTTTAGAGCTGGCTCCCAATAATTTAAGCGACAAAGATATTGAAGAATTTAACCTACACCGTGAAGAACTTGGCTTTATTGAAGAAGATGAGCCCGATGAACAGTGGCAAGATTTTGTTGCCCTAGAAATTGAACCTGAGCATTTTATTCAAGTATTAGTGGGCCTTGAGTTTGATAGCGAAGACGTATTATTTGCGAAAATTTTAATTAGCCGTGATAAAGATGCGCCTTTTTGTCATATTTTGTGGAAAGAAAGTGAATAACCATTTCTCTGCTTTTTTGTTATTGCCATATGTAAGAGAACGTATTTTGCGAAACTCCTTTGTATTACTGCTTTTATTATTTAGCTGCTTTAGCTGGGCAGTTGATCCCTTTGAAGATTTTCATCAATATGGGGAGCTCTCTGATGAAGAAATTCATGAGCTACACAAAGGCGAAGTACTTTATGGTGATACCGAGTTTGGTTTTATTTTAAGTAAAGGTAACACTAATTCAACCAGTTTTAAGCTTAAAGGGAACCTTTATCAAGATTTTGAAAACTGGCGAAATCAATTCAAAATAGACTCTTTGTACAAACGTGACGAAAACGAAGAAACGGGTGAGTCGGATGTTACTGCTAATCGGGTGTTTTTCTCTGCACAGGGTAACTATAAAATAGGCGTTAAAAACTCGTCTTTCTTTATTTACGGGGATTATGAAGAAGATCAATTTAGCGGCCTTGATTTTAAAAGTACGGTGGCAACCGGCTATGGCGCACGTGTTTATCAAGGGGTTAAAAATAAGGTAGATATAGATATAGGCCCAGGTCTATACCGCTCAGTTGCTGATGATGAGTCAACAGCACTTGAAGACGATAAAGACAAAATGGGTTATTTACTTCGTATTGCAATGCAGTGGGAGAGGTTGGTATCTAAGCGTACCCGATTTAATCAAGATATCAGTATAGAGCAGTCTTTATCTGGGCTTAACTCACGGTTAAAGTCAGAAACCGCCTTAATTAGCCAAGTGGTTGGCGCGGTATCACTAAAGTTTGCTTATATGTATCGTTATAATTCTAAGCCTGAAGAAGATAAGCTTAAATACGATTCAGAGCTCAGTGCCACCTTAGTGTACAGTTTTTAATTTTTTAACTTTTTAATAGAGAGTGTTATGTATCAGCATAAGCAGTATGCGGTATTTATATTTGTAGTATTGGCATGGATAGGTGGTTTTGTTGCGCTTGCATGGAATTTAATGGGTGCCGATGTGCCGTTAATGGTATTTGCCGGTATTTTATTGCTGGTGGGTTTTTTATTTCATGGTTTAACCATTAAAGTTGATGAAGCCCATATTAGCTGGGCATTTGGTCCAGGCGTTGCGGGTCAAAAATTAGCACTAGAGGACATAGTTGACGTAAAAGCAGTACAAAACTCATACCGCCATGGTATTGGTATTCGCATTACACACGATGGTTGGATTTATTCGGTATCAGGCTTTAGTGCGGTGCAATTAACGCTTAAAGATGGCACTCAGTATCGCTTAGGCACGAATGACCAAGCAGGATTAGTTGCTGCGCTTGAAGATAAAATAACCCCAGTTGAAATGCCAGTAGCAGAGCCTCAAGTTAAATTACGTACGCATAATAATATGCTATAAAAAAAGCGCCTGAGGCGCTTTTTTTATTACTGGATTAGGGTTTAGTGGTCGTGACCACAACCGCCTTCACCATGTACGTGGCCATGCTCAAGCTCTTCGGCTGTTGCATCGCGTACTTCTAAAATCTCTACATCAAAATTGAGCGTAATACCAGCGAGTGGGTTGTTACCATCAACAATCACTTCTTCGTCTTGAATATCGATGATCATGACTGACTGGTCGCCGTCATCGGTGGTTGCACGAAATTGCATGCCCACTTCAATGTCCATGCCTTCAAACATTGATTTTGGCACGGCTTGCATTAAGTGATCATGACGTTCACCGTAACCTTCTTCAGGCTCTACTTTTACACTTAGTGTATCGCCAGCTTGCTTGCCTTGCAGCGCGTTTTCAAGTCCTGAGATAAGGTAACCCGTACCAACGATAAAAATTAATGGCTCACCGCCAAATGAGTTATCAATGGTATTGCCGTCATTATCTAAAACAGAGTAATGCATTTTTACCACTTTATTTGCTGCAACGATCATAGTCATTCCTATTATTCATCTTCAAGAGAGTAAGGTAGAGGCAGAATGTTTAGCTCTACCGAAGGGGTGTGTTTTGCACGAAGAGTCTGATCGATATCAGTATCGTTTGGCAACACGACCAAACCAGTTAAAGTCTGTGTTTGTTCATTATAGCTTTGCGCAATAAGTTTACCTGCGCGGCGCCAGTTTTCACCTAATTGAGTTTCAATGTCGGGTGCATCGAGTAACCCTTCACTTTGCCCAGAAACGATATACATAGCACGTTTGTTTTTGCCTAGGTACTTCATACGTGCAACGGTTTCTTGGCCTGTGTAGCAACCCTTTTTAAAGCTAATGCCGTTAATGGCTTGCAGATTAACCATTTGCGGTACGTATTCATCAATCGCATCGACACTTAATTGCGGTTCACCAGCGAGTATAGACGCTTGTTGCCATAGGGCATCGTTGTCGAGGGTCGACACGTCGTCAGGTAAGCAAAATTGGCTATCAACCATCAATAAAACGCGGTTTGATGCAAGTTTAAGGGCTTTACCGTGAGCGAAGTCACAAGCCGTTGCGTCATCGCTGAAGTGAATATCGAGTTGTACGAGTATGTCTGTTAAGTTATTGCCAAGTAGACCAATTAATCGCTCTGATGCTTTATTAATTTCAACTTTTGCAAATACAGCGTATTTTTTTAACTCAGCCAGTGAGCGTTCTACTTCAGCACTTGAACCAGCTAAAAAGTAACTTTGTTGATAAGAAAATAGCTTAAATACACCCCACAGCTTACCTTTTGCACTACAGTGACCTGTCCATAAAAAGTTGTTGTTGTTGATTTTATTGAGATCTTGAGTGATTTGTCCGTGTAGGTAAGATAATTTATCTGTGCCTGAGAGGCTAATAATCTGATGTGATAAAGGACATGCATAAACCTGAGACATAAACACCTTCTTTGTAATAACAAATGAGGTCACATAATAACGTAGTTAAAGCGTATGGTACAGCGACTAACAGACGATGTTTTTATAACTTAGTGCTGTTAAATTAACGCGTATTTGGTAAACTCGAGTTAATTAAATATGAGGTTTAAAATGGTTGAAATACATAGTAAAGCACGTATCCGTTGGGCTTGTCGCCGTGGCATGTTAGAGCTGGATGTTTTGTTTATGCCGTTTGTTGAAGAAGCTTATGATTCGTTAGATGCTAAACAGCAAGCGATTTTTCAGCGCTTATTAACACAAGAAGACCCAGATTTATTCGCTTGGTTTATGGGCCATGAAGAATGTAAAGACGCAGAGCTAAACAGCATGGTTCAGCTAATTTTAGACCGAGTTCGTGTATAGATTTACCGTTACAGATAACAAAACAGACCACAAACCGATTGTGGTCTTTTTTTGTGTGCTGACTTTAGTGTTGTGCCTATTTATGAACTCGGTGGTCGCAACTCTTTTTTGTATTGCGCTTAATATCGTTGCTGGCATTATTGTTTGGCGAAAAATCGTGGCTGCTCAACCACAGCAAGGCATTATACTCTTAGAGCCGAATCAATTTCGTTTTGAAGGATCAGGCAGGCAAATTCAAGGGGTAATTAGTAAGCAAAGCCGGTTACTTGGTCAGAGTGTGTGGCTGTATATTAATGGCTTTAGTAAAAACTATTGGCTGATTATCTCAGCCAATAGTGTGGATGAGCAAAGCTATGCGCGCTTAAAACGGGCAACGCTTGAAGCAATTAATTACGTAGCGGAGTCAAAATAGTTGGCGTTGGATTTTCGTTTTGCTCTGGGTAGTCAATAGTAAAGTGTAGTCCACGACTTTCTTTACGTTCCATAGCGCTTCTAATTATAAGCTCGGCTACTTGAACTAAGTTACGTAACTCAAGTAAGTTATTACTCACTCTAAAGTTTGCGTAATAATCGTGTATTTCCTGTTGTAGCAGTTCAACACGATGCAGCGCACGTTCAAGGCGTTTTGTTGAGCGTACAATCCCCACATAATCCCACATAAATAATCGTAGCTCATGCCAGTTATGGGTGATCACGATTTCTTCATCTGAATTAGATACACGGCTTTCATCCCAACTAGGTAAATCTACCAGCGCGGGTGCGGTCTCTATTTTACTTAAAATGTCTTTTGCTGCTGCATGGGCAAATACAATGCACTCTAATAATGAGTTACTTGCCATGCGGTTAGCACCATGTAAGCCGGTATAAGCCACTTCACCCACAGCGTATAAATTTGCTAAATCCGTTTTGCCGTTAAAGTCGGTCATTACGCCACCACAGGTGTAATGTGCCGCAGGAACGACAGGGATTGCTTCTTTGGTTATATCAAGCCCTACGCTCAAGCATTTAGCGTAAATAGTAGGGAAGTGTTCAATAATAAAATCTTTGTCTTTATGGCTAATATCTAAATATACGCAATTTGCGCCAAGGCGTTTCATTTCAAAGTCGATAGCGCGCGCTACAATATCGCGAGGAGCGAGTTCTTCTCGTTCATCAAACTCTTTCATAAAGCGAGTGCCATCAGGGCGTTTTAAATAGGCCCCTTCACCACGCATTGCTTCAGTAATTAAAAAGTTTTGTAATTCTGGGTGGTAAAGACTGGTTGGATGAAATTGATTAAATTCCATGTTAGCAACGCGACACCCTGCACGCCACGCCATTGCTATGCCATCACCGCTAGAAACATCAGGGTTAGAGGTGTAAAGGTATACTTTACTTGCGCCACCCGTTGCTAAGGCAACAAATTTTGCACCAATGGTTTCTACTTTTTTGGCTTTTTTATTCCACACATGCATACCGTGAACATGTGACTCCGTTTTACCGATATTTTTATCTGTAATTAGATCAATCGCATTATAATGCTCTAACAAGGTGATATTACTGTGCGCTTGAACTTGGCTAATCAGCGTTGTTTGCACTGCTTTGCCAGTGGCATCGGCAGCATGCAAAATGCGTCGATGGCTATGACCCCCTTCACGAGTTAAATGAAAGCGCTCTTTACCTTTACTATCAAATTCCATATCAAAAGGCACGCCTTGGTCAATCAACCATTGTAGGCAGTCATGCGCATTACTGGCAGTGTAATGTACAGCTTCTCTGTCACACAAACCGCCGCCGGCATCTAAGGTATCTTCAACGTGAGACTCTATACTGTCATTTTTTTTATCAAAAACAGCGGCAATTCCGCCTTGGGCATAAAGAGTAGAACCTTCGGTTAATTCACCTTTACTGATCACGGTAACGTTACAGTAATTAGCCAAAGATAAAGCAAGTGATAAGCCTGCTGCGCCGCTACCAATAATAGCGACATCGGTAATGTGATGTTTATTTTGGTTCATCTGTGAGGTACTTTGCGGTTACAATGCTCAGATAGAGCAATATTTATTTTTAATACTTACAGTTGTACCATATTTGTTGAACTACTACTAAGTGGTTTTAGCGTATAAACGCGTAATTTGTAGCTATTTTATAAAAAAACAATATGAGTCAGAACTTTTTATTCATCTAAGGGTCAGAGTAGGTGTGAACAATGGCGACACTATGAATAATAAGCAAGAATCAATCAGAGGAGTACCGGCTCGAATGAGCGAGCAGGAATTAGATTTAGCGTTAGTGAAAAGGGTCCAGCAGGGAGATAAAAACGCCTTTAACCTATTAGTTAAGAAGTATCAGAACAAAATAGCCGGTTTGATCTCACGTTATGTATCAAATCAGGGTGACATTGCTGATGTAGCACAAGAAGCGTTTATTAAAGCGTATCGTGCCCTTCCAAACTTTCGTGGTGATAGTGCTTTTTATACTTGGCTTTACCGTATCGCCGTTAATTGTGCTAAAAATTATTTAGTGGCTCAAGGGCGTAAACCGCCAGCAAATGATATAGATGCTGACGATGCCGAGTTTTATGAAGGTGCAGATTCAATGCGCTCTAACGCGTCACCTGAAAATTTACTATTAAGCGAAGAAGTCCGCGCTGTTATTTTTAATACGATTGATAGTTTGCCTGAAGACCTTAAAACCGCGATTACTCTTAGAGAAATTGAGGGTATGAGCTATGAAGAAATAGCCGTGGTGATGGATTGCCCAGTCGGGACGGTACGTTCGCGTATTTTTCGTGCCCGTGAAGCAATTGATAATAAATTAAACCCATTAATAGGCGAGTCTTAGTATGACAAAAGCACACGTTAACCGCTTAGATAACGAATCGTTATCAGCATTACTTGACGGTGAACAAACATTAAATGATGCAACTATTGCATCAGATGATGTTGCTACGTTTGGCCGTTACGCGTTAATCGGTGATGCAATGCGAGCTAAAGAAAATAACAATAATATGGATTTTGATATTAGTGATCGCATTTCGTTAGCACTTGAGAGTGAGCCCGTTTATGCAGACTTTAGCCAATCTGAAAGTGTGGCAAAGCCGGTAAATACTGAAGCCGATAATAAAATCGTGGCGTTTAATTGGCGCAAGCCGGTTGCGCAGTTAGCGATTGCAGCGAGCGTAGCAATGTTTACTATTGTTGGCGTGAACACCTTGCCGCAAGGTGAAGATGCTGTGCAAAACGAAATTCCTTTATTACAAACCACGCCGTTAACCGGCATGGCATCGCCAGTGAGTTATTCATCAGCACCTGCACTTGATAACGCAGAGCAAGGTTTGCGAGAGCTTCAGCAGCAACGCATTGGCGCATTAGTACTTGAACATCAGCGTCAAGCGCGTGTAGCTCATTCGTTAAAAACAGCTAAAACAGATGAAACATCCCCAGAGGAAAAAAACTAATTAGATGAAAGTAATTACTTTTATTATGTCATTGGTGCTGAGTTTTAATACTTTTGCCAATGACACAAACCCTGCTAAAGATTTACTGCTTGAAATGGCCAGTGCAGTTCACACTCGTAATTTCGACGCCTCTTTTGTTGTTGTTAAGGGTAAAAGTATGGAGCCCTACCGTTGGGTGCATGCTAAACAGGGGGACGTTGAGCTTGAGCATTTGAGTTTACTCAACGGTGCTGGCCTTGAAATGATCCGCATTGACAACCAAGTTACCTATTTTGAGCCACAATCAGAGCCGTATTCATTAACAACCGACTCAATTGCCGGCCCTATTCCTGAAGTACTTTTTAAAGATATTAACCGCTTAAGTGCGCATTATGATTTTGTGCTTGGTGGTAAAGGCCGTATTGCTGGGCGTCCCGCGCAATTAGTTCGAATTGAATCTAAAAACGAAGACAAATATAACTATTGGATTTGGATTGATACTGAGTCGTCTTTATTGTTGAAAGCCGCCTATGTGAATCACCAAGGCGAAGCGCTTGAGCAATTACAACTTACCCACATTAGCGTAACTGAGCAACCGGCAAGCTTATTATTAGAAGTACTTAATCGTAATTTTCCAACACCATTACCCGCTAATTCAATTGATGAACAAAGCAAAGCGAATGCTATGAATTGGACTATTGGATGGCTACCTGAAGGGTTTGAATTACTCAAGTCCGATAGACATAAGCTCGACTTAAACAATGAATTAACAGATTACTATTTATTTTCTGATGGATTTGTTGAGGTATCAGTATTTGTGCAACGGCCACTACCAGGTAAGCGCTTAAGCGGAGCTCTCACCTCAGGAGCAACCACTATTTATGTGCACAACGGCGGAAATTTTGATGTGTCTGTGGTGGGGAACATTCCAACCATGAGCGCTAAAGCGATTGCTGAGTCTGTTTCACGGGCATTATAGATGATAGAACAAACGTTAACCGTCGTGGCCCTTAGTGGCCACGTTGCGCATTTAGAAGCCCAACAAAAGCAGGCCTGCGAAGGCTGTAATGGTCGTTGTGGCTCTCAAGTGTTTAGTAAGTTATTTGGTACAGCAAAGAAAACCTTACCCTATAAATTCGAAACGCAATTAGAAGTTGGACAAAAAGTGACTATGTCACTGGATGACAGCCATGTTGTAAAACATGCCTTTGCCGTTTACATGCTGCCCTTATTTTTGAGTTTAATCTTCGCCTTAATAACCAGTGAATTAATACTATTGGCTGAAGGTTGGCAAATTTTAGCAGCGATATTGGGTGGCATCACCGGCTTCTTAATTGCTAAAACATGGGTAAAATCACTTAGGCATGAGATTAAAGTGATAAAAATTCATCCAATTAGTCTTCCTTTAACTCAAATAGATGGTGATTGACGCCAATTAAATGTAAAATTGCGTTTTTATGCCACAGTAACTTGAAAATGCACAGCAAGTATTTTCAAGTTATTTAGGCATGCGACCTTAGTCCTTTAAAATAGAAGTTTAGAATCCAGTTTATGAAGCATATCCGTAATTTTTCGATCATCGCCCACATTGACCATGGTAAATCGACCCTTTCTGACCGTTTGATCCAAGTTTGTGGTGGTTTAACCGACCGTGAAATGCAGAAGCAGGTTCTGGATTCAATGGATATTGAACGTGAGCGTGGCATTACCATCAAGGCGCAAAGTGTAACGTTAAACTACAAAGCAAACGATGGTGAAACCTACCAGCTCAACTTTATCGACACTCCAGGTCACGTTGACTTTACTTATGAAGTATCACGTTCATTAGCCGCGTGTGAAGGTGCATTATTGGTTGTTGATGCTGGCCAAGGTGTTGAAGCACAAACATTGGCTAACTGTTATACCGCCATCGAAATGGACTTAGAAGTTATACCGGTTCTAAATAAAATTGATTTACCACAAGCTGACCCATTACGTGTAGCCGAAGAAATTGAAGACATCATTGGTATTGATGCCCTTGATGCTGTGCAATGTAGTGCTAAAACAGGTGTGGGTATTGCCGAAGTACTTGAAATGATCGTTAAAGATGTACCGCCACCAGTTGGTGATAAAGACGAGCCATTACAAGCGCTAATTATCGATTCTTGGTTTGACCCGTACCAAGGCGTTGTATCGCTAGTGCGTATTAAGCATGGTGAACTTCGCGCGGGCGACAAAATTAAAATTATGTCGAATGAGCATATTCATACTGCAGATCATGTGGGTATTTTCACACCTAAACAAACTAATACCGGTATTTTACGTACAGGTGAAGTAGGGTTTGTTATTGCCGGTATTAAAGAAATACACGGTGCACCGGTGGGCGATACTATTACTCATCAAAAAAATGCGGCACCTGAGCGCTTACCTGGTTTTCAAAAAATCAAACCACAAGTCTACGCGGGCATGTTCCCAATTGCGTCAGATGATTACGAGTCGTTCCGCGATGCACTTAACAAACTAAGCTTAAACGATGCGTCGTTATTCTTTGAACCAGAAAATTCAACCGCATTAGGGTTTGGTTTCCGTTGTGGATTCTTGGGCATGTTACACATGGAAATTATTCAAGAGCGTTTAGAGCGTGAATACAACATTGACTTAATCACTACAGCACCAACGGTTATTTACGAGGTGGTAACTAAAGAGGGCACTACACAAATTGATAATCCATCTGACTTACCAGCCGTAAACGATATTTTAGAAATACGTGAGCCAGTAGTAGAGGCTAACATTTTAGTACCGCAAGAGTACTTAGGTAGCGTAATCACTTTATGTGTTGATAAGCGCGGTATGCAAACTAAAATGAGCTACCATGGTAAGCAAGTTGCAGTAACGTATGAACTGCCAATGGCCGAAGTGGTAATGGACTTCTTTGATAAGCTAAAATCAACCAGTCGTGGTTTTGCGTCGCTTGATTATAACTTTAAGCACTTCCAAACCTCAGACATGGTACGTGTAGATATACTCATTAATGGCGAGCGTGTGGATGCATTGGCTATCATTGTTCACCGCGACAGCGCACAATCACGTGGTCGACAGCTTGCTGATGCGTTAAAAGAGCTTATACCACGTCAAATGTTTGATATTGCGATTCAGGCAGCGATTGGACAACATGTAATCGCGCGTACAACCGTGAAGCAACTTCGTAAAAACGTAATCGCTAAGTGTTACGGCGGTGATGTAAGTCGTAAGAAAAAATTACTTCAAAAACAAAAAGATGGTAAAAAGCGAATGAAGCAACTTGGTAACGTTGAAGTGCCTCAAGAAGCGTTCTTAGCCATTTTAAAAGTTGGTAAATAAAAAATAAAGGGATAATAAATGGCTGGCTACTTTTCAGTTTTATTGGTGTTATTAACCTTAGGCTCAGGCTTAATATGGTTAATAGATCACTTAATGTTTGCCCCTAAAAGGCAAGAGCGTTTGGCAATTGCACAAACTTCTGCCGGTGGCCAACTTGATGAAGAAACTGCAGCATTGATTGCGCCTGAGCCAGTCATTACTGAAACAGCAAAGTCGATTTTTCCGATGATTGCTGCTATCACTATTTTTAGATCGTTTATTTTTGAGCCGTTTCAGATCCCATCGGGTTCAATGATGCCAACCTTATTAGTAGGCGATTTTATTTTAGTGCAAAAGTATTCTTATGGAATTAAAGACCCTGTATGGCGCAGCCAGTTAGTGGATGTGAGCGAACCAGAGCGTGGCGATATTGTTGTTTTTAAATACCCATTAGATGAGAGAGTTGATTATATTAAACGCGCTATAGGCTTACCTGGCGATAAAATTGTTTATCGCGACAAGCGTTTATATATTCAACCAAAATGTGAAGAAGGCGAAGTTCAAAAAGGCGCGCTTCTTTGCAACGAATTCAATAAAATTGATTTTAAATTAATTAATGATGATGAATTTATGCAAGGCCCAATGGCTTTAGCGCGTTTAAATGAAGATTTAACGACCTCTAGCCATGATATTTTAATCAACCCAAAATCGCCTGAACGTAAAGGGCGTTACTACCAGCAATTGGGCACTCCTGCAGATGAATGGGTGGTGCCTGCTGATCATTACTTTATGATGGGTGACAATCGCGATAACAGCCAAGATAGTCGCTTTTGGGGCTTTGTACCAAAAGAAAACTTGGTGGGTAAAGCTGTCTTTATATGGATGAGTTTTGAATTTGATAATGGCCCAGATGACATTTTACCAGGATGGGTTCCAACTGGTGTTCGTTTTGAACGCCTAGGTAATATTCAGTAACAATGAAAAAAAATGTAACAGAGTTATACAAAAGAATTGGCTACACATTTGCTGATCAAGGCCTACTTGAGCAAGCAATGACGCACCGCAGCCACAAAGGTCAACACAACGAGCGACTCGAATTTTTGGGCGACTCGATTTTGAGTTTTGTAATTGCCAATGCCTTGTACGCTAAATTTCCTAAAGCACGTGAAGGCGATTTAAGCCGCATGCGTTCGACTTTAGTTCGCGGCCAGACGTTAGCTGAATTTGGTCTTGAGTTTGAGCTAGGTGATTACCTGCGTTTAGGCCCTGGCGAGCTAAAAAGTGGCGGGTTTAGACGCGAGTCGACCCTAGCAGATGCAGTGGAAGCTATAATTGGCGCTGTATTTTTAGATTCAGACATTGATCGTTGCGGCGAGCTTATTTTAGCGTGGTATGAATCACGTTTAGATGCTATTTCACCAGGGCTTAACCAAAAAGATCCTAAGACCCTGCTGCAAGAGTATTTGCAAGCTCGTAAGCTATCATTACCTGGCTATACTGTAGTAGACACTAAAGGTCAGGCACACAATCAAACATTCACGGTTGAATGTATCGTTGATGGAATGGATAGCATTATTTCTGTTGGCAGCTCAAGGCGTAAAGCCGAACAAAAAGCGGCCGAAAAAGCATTGAAGATACTTAAAAATGAATCTTGATACCTTAATACAGCCTCATGAAGGCGAAATAGACACATTTTGTGGCATGGTTGCGATTGTTGGCCGTCCTAATGTGGGTAAATCAACACTGCTTAATGAAATTATTGAACAAAAAGTCAGTATTACCTCACGTAAGCCACAAACTACGCGCCACCGTATTATGGGTATTCATACTGAGGGTAAGCACCAAGCGGTGTACGTCGATACCCCAGGCCTGCACGTTGAAGAAAAGCGTGCTATTAACCGTTTAATGAACCGTGCAGCGTCTAGCTCAATTGGTGATGTTGAGCTGATCATTTTTGTGGTTGAAGGCACTCATTGGAATGCCGATGACGACATGGTACTTAACAAAGTAAGCCAAAGTGGCAAGCCGGTATTGTTAGTTATTAACAAAATTGACCAAGTGAAAGATCGCGACCTTGTACTTCCACATATGAAGTTTTTAGGCGATAAGTTTGATTTTGTCGGTATTATGCCCGTATCTGCGACTCAGGGTAAAAACATTAACCTGATCAAAGAAGAAGTGACTAAGCGCTTACCACCGTGCGAATTTTACTTTCCTGATGACTACGTAACTGACCGCTCAATGCGCTTTATGGCGGCTGAAGTGATCCGTGAAAAGCTAATGCGCTTTATGGGTGAAGAGTTACCGTATTCAGTGACTGTGGAAATAGAGCAGTTTAAATGGCAAGAAAACGGTATTTGGCATATTAATGGCCTGATACTAGTTGAGCGTGAAACGCAAAAGCGCATGGTTATCGGTAACAAAGGCGAAAAGCTAAAAGTAATCGGCCGTGAAGCGCGTAAAGACCTAGAAGAAATGCTTGAAAATAAAGTATTTTTAGAACTATGGGTTAAAGTAAAATCGGGCTGGGCTGACGATGAACGTGCCTTAAGAAGCTTAGGCTACGGTGAAGATTAATAAGTATCGAATAGCCTAATATGGACAGCGACTTTTACAAAGCCTATTTATTACATCGACGTCCCTACAGTGACTCGCAAGTAATGTTAGATATGCTGGTAGAAGGCGTTGGCCAGCTTAGAATGCTCGCACGAGTTAGTGGCCGCCAGGCCACTAAACATAAAGCCCAATTGCAACCATTTCAATCCTTACTCGTCCATTACAATGGCAAATACGATTTAAAATATATTAATAAATTTGAGCTCTACGGCAACCCGTTATTTCTAACTGGTGATAAGCTTTATTGTGGCTTTTATTTAAATGAGCTAACTAATCGCATTGTGCCGATTAATGAGCCCATTGATCAAGTTTTTCAACTTTATAAAACACACCTAGAAAACCTTAATAGCGGTACTGACATGCAAGCAGTATTGCGCTCTTATGAATTTCAATTGTTAGAGTTACTAGGATATGGAGTTGATTTTAGTTTTGATGCGGACGGTGAACCAATTGACGATACACAAACGTATAGCTACTTTGCAGAAGTAGGGTTTTCGGTGCAACATGACACGCGTTCTGGATTTACCGGTTCACAACTTAATGCCATAGCAAATCATGACTTTAGCCAAGCGGATGTGTTATATATGGCAAAGCAATTAAGTCGTTATTTATTAAAGCCATTATTGGGCAATAAGCCATTAAAAAGTCGTGAGTTATTTATTAGCTCTCAATAAACAAATTTCACAGGTACAAACATGAAAGATATTCTTCTAGGCGTGAATGTAGATCATATTGCAACGCTTCGCCAAGCTCGAGGTACTTCTTACCCAGATCCAGCCCATGCAGCCAGTGTTGCAGAGCATGCCGGTGCTGATGGCATTACGATTCATTTACGCGAAGACCGCAGACACATTCAAGACCGCGATGTGTATGTGATGGCTAAAACCATTCAAACACGTATGAACCTTGAAACCGCAGTAACCGATGAAATGATTGCGATTGCACTTGAGGTTAAACCTGAATATGTTTGCTTAGTACCTGAAAAACGTGAAGAGCTTACTACCGAAGGCGGCTTAGATGTAGCGGGTAATATTGATAAAATCGCCGCAGCGACTAAAACTTTAACGCAAGCCGGTATTAAAGTGTCACTGTTTATAGATGCCGATAAAGCGCAGTTAGACGCTGCAAAAGCGTGTGGTGCACCTTATGTTGAAATTCACACTGGGGCTTACGCAGATGCCACTAACGATGAAGACACCGCCAAAGAGCTCGAGCACATTCGCCAAGGCGTTAAGTATGCAGCGAGTATTGGTTTAATTGTTAATGCTGGCCATGGTCTGCATTATCACAATGTAAAACCAATTGCAGCGATGCCAGAGATTTACGAGCTTAATATTGGCCACGCTATTATTGCCCGCGCAGCCATTGACGGTTTAGATAAAGCAGTGCGTGACATGAAACGCTTAATGCTTGAAGCTCGCGCTTAGAATCATAAATAACAATAGACAAGACGAGCTATAGCTCGTCTTTTTTATTGTTGTTATCAATGTTGGCATCAACGAGTAAGTTTTCAAGCTCGTCTTGCAGCTCAAATAACTCAGGCTCTATGTTCTCAAGTGCGCACTTATTTTTAAGTGAGGTTTCAATAACCTCAGCCAACGCTTTTAATTTGGGCACACCTGTATAGCAGCATGCGCCATGGAACTTATGAATAACGCTCAATACTTGTTGGCAATCTTCGTTACTTATTGCTTGATTTAGTAAGTTCAGGGTTTCGGGCACGCTTAGCAGTAACATATTAAGCATTTCATTGGCCAGTTCTGCTTTACCGCCTGCACGTTGCAATGCCAGCGTCCAGTCAAGGCGAGTGCTATCAAAAGGAGCAGGGCTATGTTCAAATGTGCTTTTTGACTTATCACGACTCACTGGTAATTGCGGGCTATGATCGCAAATAATCTGGTTTAGCATATCTTCATCGATAGGCTTAGTTAAATAACCTTCAAAACCATCTTTTAATAACTGTTCTTTTTCACTATTAAGTGCATGCGCCGTCACGGCAATAATAGGCGTATCTTCATTCAAAGATGACTCTTTAATGAGTTTACAGGCTGTAATACCATCCATTATAGGCATTTGAATATCCATAAAAATCACATCATATTTATGGCTTTTGCTTAAACTATACGCTTGTGACCCATTATGTGCGGTATCAATTAATTCAACTTGCTCGTTGAGTAGGGTGTAAATTAATTTTAAATTAGCGTCATTATCATCCACCACTAACACTTTTAGTGGCAGCAGGGTTTGTTCATGCTGTTCTATATTATGTGCCGGGTGGTCAAGTCGATAAGGCGCAGCTAATAGTTCACATAGCTTTCGGTGATTAAGAGGTTTACTCAAACAGGCGTCAGCGCCGCTGCCGATGAAGGCTTCGCGCATGTTGTGCGATACGGTATTGAGCATTAAATATAAATAATCGGTTGATTCTCTAACCGCTTTTACATAGCTTTTTAAACGCTGCATATCGTCAACTGATGCCATGTGACCAATAAGACAAATATCAAAATTGATCTCTGAATTTTTTATGCACTCTAAAAATTCGGTTTCGTTATAGCAAGGAGTGACACTGATTTTCCACTCTTGTAATAATGAGGCAACAGCATGATGGGTATGCTTATGCGGCTCTAAATAAAGAACACGTTTACCAATTAATGACTGGGTAGGCAAATCGTTGATAAGTACATGATTTGGTAATCTAAATATGCCATTAAAGGTAAAACAAGTACCGCTACCAGGGGCTGAATTTAAGGTAATACGGCCGCTCATTGCTTCAACGATATGTTTAGTAATAATAAGCCCTAAGCCGGTACCGCCAAATTTGCGGGTAATGCTGGAGTCGGCTTGACCAAAGGCGGTGAATAGCGCGTCTTGTTTATCGGCAGGAATACCCACCCCGGTGTCAGCCACCGACACTAAAATGGAAGTACGCTCCTCATCCAACAAACGATGGCTAATATCGACTTTAATGGCGCCTTTTTCAGTAAATTTTATAGCGTTACTTAATAGGTTAATAAGTACTTGTTTAAATCGAGTGGGGTCGCCGGTTAAGTGATCGGGCACCTGAGGGTTTATATAAATAGAGAGCTCAAGTTGTTTGTCGTGAGCGCTAGGTGCCAGTAATGTCATCACTTCGTTTACGCTATCGCGTAATTGAAATTGAATCGATTCAAGCTCCATAGCACCCGCTTCTAATTTGGAGAAGTCTAATATATCGCTAATAATGGTCAGTAAGCTGTTTGCTGAAAGCTCTATGGTATCAAGGTAATCTTTTTGGTTTTTATTCAGAGGCGTTTTATAAAGCTGACGGGTAAATCCAATAACCCCGTTAAGTGGGGTGCGTAACTCATGACTCATTTTAGCTAAGAAGTCAGATTTAACACGGTTAGCATCCTGCGCTTCTTTTTTAGCCATGGTGAGCTGGATATTTTGTGTTTCGTATTGTTCAAGCGTTTCGCGGTAATCGCTGGTTGCCTGATCAATATTTTTTTGCATTTCATCTTTTTGCATCACCATAGAATGCGAGATGGTATTGAGCCCCTCACGTAATAACTCAAACTCGCCATTCATGGGTTCAGTTAATCCGGTTTGTCTTTTACCTTCAATCAACCTGTCGGTAGCAAGTACTAACTTATTAAGCGGGGTCATAAACATCCGACTAAGTCTTAGCGCTAAAATAGCGGCTAATACTAAGGCGAGAATAATAATAATACCGCTGACCAATAATGCACGTTGTTGGCCAATAACAGCTTTATCGCGGTTAAGCTGAATAACAACGGTGCCCAACGAGGTTTGGAACTCAGAAGTATTCCAGTCGCTATTGGGGGTTGTATGGTTAATGATAGGGGTGAAAAAGGTTACTAAGTCTTCACTTTGCTGAACATAGGTGGCTTTAAAGCCATTTAATTGCGTCTGCTCAATTAAAGTGTCGAATGAGCGATGATAATTACTGGTTATAATAAGTTGGTTGTTATCATTAAAGATGGCAATCGATTTAATCGAAGGAGAGTGTTTGTTGTGTGTATAGCGAATTATGCGATTAAGCAGTTTTTTATTTTTTTCCAGTAAAGGTTGTTCAAGTGCAATAGCCAGAGGTTCAGCAATCGTTGTGCCTTGTTGATATAAAATTTCATCAAGCTCAATGTAACGATTTATTGTAAAATAACCACCTAGTAATAGCCCGATGATCACTGTGGGGATCAGGGTGAGTGTTAAAACAGAATCGCGCAAGCCTAGTTTGGTCATAATCTGAGCATTATTATCATTTTTATTGAATGTGAGTATATACATACTCATAGTTATTCTCAAAGTATCTAGGTAGAGACGTGATTCATCAACCTTTTAAGGTAATGCCTAATGGCACAAATATTTAAAGCAAAGAAAAAACCACTTCAACAGCAATCACTTGAACTTGATATAACGGCAATGGATCACCACGGACGTGGTATTGCTAAGTACAATAATAAAGTGTGTTTTGTCAGTGGGGCATTACCTGGTGAGCGAGTAAAAGCCAAGTTAATTGATGATAAAGCACGTTACAGCCAAGCTGACACGCTTAAAATACTCAAAGCCAGTGAATATCGCACCACACCCATTTGTGAACACTACAGCCAATGTGGTGGTTGTCAGTTGCAGCATTTAGATGCCACACAACAAGTCGTTGAAAAGCAAGCAGCAGTAAATCAATTATTTGCCAAGTTTGCAAAATTAACTGATTTGAACTGGCAAGCTCCACTGCTAAGCCAAGCAACGCATTACCGACGTAGTGCCCGCATTGCCGTAATGTTCGACAAAGCAGCAAAAAAAATGCGGGTAGGCTATAGAGCACGTGGCTCTAAAAGTATTGTTAGCATTAATCAGTGCCCAGTATTAAGTGACGTATTTGCAGAGGTATTTAACGTATTTGATAACATAATTAATCATAATAAGGCGCTGCACAGTATAAGTCATTTGCAGTTATGCGCTGCAGATGAACAACACTTTATTGTTATTCGTCATACAAAAGCCATTTCGCCCACAGATAAAGCGTTTGTTGAGCAAAGTGTGGCAGCTCATAATTGGCAGTTAGTGTGGCAAAGTGATAGCGATACCATTGATCATGCCCATTTAGCGATGCCATTTTATAAGCTTGATCAGTTAGATATAAAATTTGAATTTGGACTAAATAACTTTATTCAGGTCAATGCGAGTGTAAATCAGGCAATGTTAATTCAAGCGGCGAGTTGGTTAGCATTACAAGGTGATGAAAATGTACTGGATTTATTTTGTGGTATTGGTAACTTCTCTTTAGTGTTAGCAAAGCAGGCTAAAACAGTAACAGGAATTGAAGGCGTTACTTCGGCGGTTGCATTAGCGACGCAAAATGCGCACACTAACTCTATTACAAATACCCAATTTCATTGCTTTGATTTAACCACGAGTATTAAAAAAGCGCCGTGGTTTAATAAAGAGTTAGATATTTTAGTACTCGACCCCTCTCGCACTGGTGCTATGGCAGTTTTAGAGCAGCTTCCATTAACGCAGTTTAAAGCGATTTTATATGTCTCTTGCGACCCTGTTACTTTAGCCCGTGACAGCGCTATTATTTCGCAAGCCGGCTTTGAACTTAATAAAATAGGGCTAATGAATATGTTCCCCCATACGGGACATATCGAAACTATGGCGTTATTTCAACGGAGGTAAAGCGCATTATGGTAGCGACACGTCAATCTCATCAACATGACAAAGCGGGTGATTTTTTTTCACGCGTAGAATCTCTTGATTTGTCTCAGGAAAAAATTAGCTTACTCAATAAAGCGCAGCAACTTTGCCAAACTTGTGATAACAGCGAACGCGAAAATACCGCCATAGAGATGGTGGAGATTTTGGTTGAGCTAAATTTAGATGCTGACTCGTTAGCCACCGCCTATTTAACCCCTTATTATTTAAATGATGTAGTGAGCATTGACGCTGTCGAAGAGCATTTAGGAGATCATGTTGCGGTGTTATTAACGGGTGTGTCGCAAATGGCCACCATAAGTACGTTAGCTCATCAAGGCAATGGCACCGTGCAGGTCGATAATATTCGCCGTATGTTGCTTGCTATGGTGGAAGATGTGCGTGCCGTGGTGATTAAATTAGCCGAACAGGTGTGCCATTTACGCAACGTAAAAGACGCGGCTGAAGAAGAACGAGTGATTGCAGCCAAAGAGACTGCGGATATATTTGCACCGCTTGCTAATCGCCTTGGTATTGGCCAATTAAAGTGGGAGCTAGAGGATTTAGCCTTTCGCTATTTACACCCAGATATTTATAAAAATATAGCTAAACAACTTGATGATAAGCGCCTTGCCCGTGAAGCGTATATGGCTGATATGGTTGAGCAAGTAAAACAGCGCCTACATGAAGCGGGTATTAAAGCCGAGGTATACGGCAGGCCAAAACATATCTACAGCATTTATAAAAAAATGGCGAAAAAGAACTACGAGTTTGATCAGCTGTTTGACATACGCGCGATGCGAATTGTGGTTGAGCGCCTGCAAGACTGCTACGGTGCCCTAGGTATTGTGCACACTAATTGGCGCCATTTAAATAAAGAATTTGACGATTACGTTGCAACCCCAAAACAAAACGGCTATCAGTCTATTCATACCGTAGTATTTGGCCCCGAAGGTAAAACTGTTGAGATTCAGATACGAACCCACGACATGCATCAAGATGCAGAGCTGGGTGTTGCCGCACATTGGATGTACAAAGAAGGTGCGTTACCAGGGCGTGGTTCAGGCTATGAGCAAAAAATTAGCTGGTTGCGTAAGTTACTGCAATGGCAAGAAGAAGTGGTTGATGGCAGCGATTTAGCGCAAGAGCTTAAAAACCAAGTGGTTGAAGACCGCGTCTATGTGTTTACTCCACGTGGAGATATTTTTGACTTACCGCTAGGGGCAACGCCTCTTGATTTTGCTTACTACATTCACTCCAATGTAGGGCATCGGTGTATTGGTGCAAAAATATTTGGCAAAATAGTGCCGTTTACTCATCAATTAAGTACCGGCGATCAGGTTGAAATACTGACCCAAAAGCAGCCAAATCCAAGTCGTGATTGGCTAAATCCGTCGTTAGGTTACATTAAGTCTTCTCGCGCTAGAGCCAAAATCCACCATTGGTTTAAACAGCTCGACCGCGATAAAAATTTAAGCGCGGGTAAAGAAATTCTTGATAACGAATTACAAAAGTTAGAGTTAACTTACAAAGATTTAGACCCAGCGATAAAGCGCTTTAACTTTAGAGAGCTTGATGACTTAATGGTCGCCATTGGTGCAGGCGATATTCGCCTTAACCAAATGCTCAACTTTATTACCGATAGAACGGAGCACGAGCCGGTTATTCGCTTTAAATCGCCCAGTAAAGTGACTGGCGATAAAAACGGTATTGTGGTTGATGGAGTAGGTAGTTTAATGAGCCATGTTGCTCGCTGTTGCCGCCCTGTACCTGGAGATGAAATTATTGGGTATATTACCCAAGGCCGTGGCATTGCCGTGCATCGTGAGGATTGTGACTCGTTTAGTAATTTAAAAAACAAGCACCCAGAGCGCGTTATTTCAGTAAGTTGGTCAGATGATATTAGCAGCTCCTACGCGTTAACTATTCGTATTGAAGCCAGCGATCGGTCTGGTTTAATTCGTGATATTAGTTCTGCTTTGGCGAATGAAAAAGTCAATGTGCTCAATATGAATGTAAACACGGTTGATAGCACTCAAACGGCTATTTTTGTGATGCAAATAGAAGTGCATGACTTACAAGGCACAAATAAAGTGCTTTCTAAGTTACACCAGATAGAAGGGGTGCACAGTGCAAAACGAGGGCAGTAATCAGGCTAATAATGAGGCTATAAGCCAACTGCTGGAAATAATGCAAACACTGAGAAACCCTGAGGGCGGATGCCCTTGGGATCTCAAGCAAACGTTTGCGTCAATCGTGCCGTATACTCTTGAAGAAGCCTATGAAGTGGCTGATTGTATTGAAACGAATAATTTAAGCGATTTAAAAAATGAGTTAGGCGACTTACTATTTCAAATTGTGTTTTATGCGCAACTAGCACAAGAGCAGCAATTATTTAATTTTAACGATGTAGTGGCACAGTTAAATGAAAAGTTGGTGCGTCGTCATCCGCATGTATTTTCAGCGCAAGACACACCTAAAACCGATGCCGAATTAGCTGCGCAGTGGCAAGCAATAAAAGCACAAGAGCGTGCGGCTAAACCCCAAGGTCAAAGCTCAGTACTTTGGCAAGATATACCAAACAGTTTACCTAGCTTAACAAAAGCTAAAAAAATTCAGCAACGGGTCGCTGCGTTAGGGTTTGATTGGCCGACTTATCACGGTGCTATTGATAAAGTGAGTGAAGAGGTTGAAGAAGTGAAAGAAGCCTTAGCTCATGACCCATACTCAGATCATACAGCAGAAGAGCTAGGTGATTTGCTGTTTGCTACCGTTAATGTAGCGCGCCATGTTAAACGCGACCCCGAACAACTGCTTCGCAGTGCCAACGATAAGTTTTCTGCACGGTTTGAAAAGGTACAAAACTACTTAATTGCACAGGGTAAATGTATTGAGTCTGCGTCTTTAGAGGAAATGGATGCAGCATGGGATGCGATAAAAAAACTAAATAAATAGGGACATAAAAAATGTTTGTTTTTTGTGCACAGATTTACCAATTTTAGCTGGATTGCTTAGCTATGTTTTGGTACAATTTCGCCCCGTCTTGTTTATATTCCAAAATCACTTGTTTGGGTATTATATTCCTTTTAATTCCTGATATTCTAGGGTTCGCATGAGTACAAAATTTATCTTCGTTACTGGCGGAGTTGTTTCTTCGTTGGGTAAAGGTATTGCAGCAGCATCGTTGGCCGCTATTTTAGAGGCCCGTGGCTTAGATGTTACCATTTTAAAGCTGGATCCTTACATCAACGTTGACCCAGGCACAATGAGCCCAATTCAACACGGTGAAGTATACGTTACCGAAGACGGCGCAGAAACGGACCTTGATTTAGGTCACTACGAACGTTTTATTCGCACCAAAATGACCAGCCGTAATAACTTTACGCAAGGGCGCGTATATGAAGATGTACTACGTCGTGAAAGACGTGGCGAATATCTTGGCGCAACAATTCAAGTTATTCCTCATATCACTAATGATATTAAGCAACGTGTTTATGATGGCGCAGAAGGCCATGATATAGCAATCGTTGAAATTGGTGGTACGGTAGGCGATATTGAATCACAACCATTTATCGAAGCTATTCGTCAAATGGGCACAGAGATTGGTCGTGAACGTGCGCTATTTATTCACTTAACGCTAGTGCCATTCTTAGGCCCTGCCGGTGAAGTGAAAACAAAACCAACTCAGCACTCAGTTAAAGAGTTACGCTCAGTCGGTATTCAACCAGATATTCTTATTTGTCGCTCAGACCGTAAGCTGCCAAATAACGAGCGTGCAAAAATTGCATTGTTCACAAACGTTGAAGAAAAAGCCGTTATTTCACTGCCTGATGTAGACAGTATTTATAAAATCCCTGCGTTATTAAAGTCGCAAGAGTTAGACAACTTTGTATGTCGTCGTTTTCATTTAGACGCGCCTGAGGCTGATTTAGCTGAGTGGGAACAAGTATTGTATCAAGAGTCTAACCCAACGGGTGAAGTGACAATTGGTATGGTTGGTAAATACATTGAATTACCGGATGCATACAAATCAGTAAACGAAGCATTAAAACATGCGGGACTAAAAAATCGTTTAACTATTAATATTCAATACGTTGATTCACAAGACTTAGAAACTAAAGGAACGGATATTCTTTCTCGCTTAGATGCTATTTTAGTGCCAGGTGGTTTTGGTGGTCGTGGTGTTGAAGGTAAGATTTTAGCGGCTAAATATGCTCGTGAAAACAAAGTGCCTTACTTAGGTATTTGTTTAGGTATGCAGGTTGCGCTAATTGAATACGCACGAAATGTTGCCGGTTTAGTTGATGCAAACTCAACGGAATTTAATGCAAACTCAGAGGCTCCAGTGGTTGGTTTAATCACTGAGTGGCTAGACGCTGAGGGTAACGTAGAAGTACGTGATGAAAAGTCTGATTTAGGTGGCACAATGCGTTTAGGCGCACAAAAATGCCATTTAACGCCTGGCTCTAAAGTACACGAAGTGTATGGCAGCGACGAAATTGTTGAACGTCACCGTCACCGTTACGAAGTTAATAACAACTTCGTTGCACAGCTTGAACAAGCAGGTTTAAGCTTTACTGGTTTATCTGAAGATAAAAAGCTAGTAGAGATTATTGAAAATAAAGATCACCCTTGGTTTATTGCAGCGCAATTCCACCCGGAATTCACTTCAACGCCACGCGATGGTCATCCGCTATTTGAAGGGTTTGTAGCTGCGGCTCATACCTACCAAAAAGCGTCTTCGTAATTTAAAAAAGGCTGTGCATATTGCGCGGCCTTTTTTGTTTCTAAGGCTGGCCTAGGTTAGCCGTACTCACCATTTTGGGAATATAGAGGAATCAAGATGTCAGAAATCGTAAAAGTAATCGGTCGTGAAATTATGGACTCGCGTGGTAACCCAACTGTAGAAGCTGAGGTATATTTAGCTGATGGTTCATGGGGCCGTGCTGCTGCACCATCAGGTGCATCTACAGGAACTCGCGAAGCATTAGAATTACGTGATGGTGATAAAACTCGTTATTTAGGTAAAGGCGTATTAAAAGCGGTAGGTTTCATTAATAATGAAATTGCAGCGGCTTTAAAAGGTCAAAATGCACTTGCTCAAAGTGATGTAGACCAAGTAATGCTTGATTTAGATGGTACTGAAAATAAAGAAAAACTAGGTGCTAATGCTATTTTAGCGGTTTCACTTGCTAACGCAAAAGCGGCTGCACAATCTAAAAAAGTAGAGCTTTACGAGCACATTGCTGACTTAAATGGCACGCCAGGTGTTTACTCTATGCCACTACCAATGATGAACATCATCAACGGAGGTGAGCACGCTGATAACTCAGTAGATATTCAAGAATTTATGGTTCAGCCAGTAGGTGCTACTAACTTCCGTGAAGCATTGCGTATGGGTGCTGAAGTATTTCATAGCCTAGCTAAGGTACTTAAAGCAGATGGACATTCAACAGCTGTAGGTGACGAAGGTGGTTTTGCACCAAACCTTGCATCAAACGAAGCTGCACTTGCAGCTATTAAAGTGGCTGTTGCAAATGCCGGTTATGAGCTTGGTAAAGATATTACCCTTGCACTTGATTGTGCGGCCTCTGAGTTTTATAACAAAGAAGCAAATATCTATGACCTTAAAGGTGAAGGTAAAAAGTTTACCTCTGAAGAGTTTAACTACTTCTTAAAAGATTTAACTGAGCAATACCCAATTGTATCAATTGAAGATGGCTTAGATGAGTCTGATTGGGATGGCTTTGCACACCAAACCAAACTAATGGGCGATAAAGTTCAATTAGTGGGTGATGATTTATTCGTAACCAATACTAAGATTTTAAAACGCGGTATTGATAACGGTATTGCCAATTCAATCTTAATTAAATTTAACCAAATTGGTTCATTAACAGAGACGTTAGCTGCAATCAAAATGGCAAAAGATGCAGGTTTTACAGTGGTTATTTCTCACCGCTCTGGTGAAACTGAAGATGCAACTATTGCTGATTTAGCAGTAGGTACTGCTGCAGGTCAAATTAAAACGGGTTCATTAAGCCGTTCAGATCGTGTTGCTAAGTACAACCAATTGCTACGTATTGAAGAGCAATTAGGCGCTAAAGCACCGTACAATGGTTTAAAAGAAGTTAAAGGTCAGTAATTTTTTAATTTGTTTAATATTATAAAAATCCTCGCTTATGCGGGGATTTTTTATGCGTGTTATAAAGTAATGGGAAGGGCTGTCCATAGTGAAGCTGCAGTTTGTTTAAAGAGAGAACCTAAGACTTATTACAACTGAAACTGCTGTTTTAATATCTCTTTTGTAAAACTGGTTTTTAAATAAAAGCCACGGGGCAGGGTTTGTATAATTTGTCCGTTGGGGCCTATGGCATCGGTAACTACTTTGCTATTAGCAGCTTTTGGCCGTATTTGCATAGCGTCGCCTAAATGCCCTGATATTTCATCTACCCGACCAAGCGCTATAAGCTCCATTTGCTCTTCCCAGTCTCGCTGTAATTGCGCATCTTGCGCGGGGGAGGGTTGCCACAAAAAGCCACTGCCTATGGTTCTATCAAACGGGGCGATATTGCGCTCACTTAAAATAGGTAACCATAAAACATGATTCAACTTTTTACGTACGCTACTTGTGTGCCACGTCATGCCAGTTACATTCATTAGCGGGGTAACCGACACAAAGGTGGTTTCTAGCGGTTTACCTTTATATGAAATAGGCAATGTTTTAAGCTCTATGCCTAAATCTTCAAAGTCGGGGAGCGGTTTTGAACCAGCGGTTGCGCCTAATACATACTCAATCAGTTGACCTGTCCAGCCTTTTTCACGCAATAAATCATCTGGCGTTTTAAAGTGGTACTGCTGTGCGAGTTGTCCAAGTGTGAGCCCTGCAATATTATTGACACGTTGCATTAGTTGATTAATTGAATGAGGTTTTAAAGGTTGCATATTGTTAATTTAGTTGAATAAATACCAACGCCATGATAGCAAATTAGGGTGTTAGTGGATATCTTTAGCGGTTGGTTGATTTTTATACGTGCCGTGGTTGGTGCAATTTTATGCACTGCTTTAAAACGCTAAAATTAACTAAGTAACTGAACTACATTGTTTTTTTTGTTTTTGGTGTTCAGTTTTAATTAAGGTCTATAATTGTTATAAGGATAAATACAGATGTATAAACATGTTTATCCACAGATTCTGTGGAGAACATCACTTTTTTGATCTTGTATTGTGGATTTGTTTGGTAAATGAGCGTGTTTTACAAAAGTTATGCACAAGCTGTGGGTAACCACCAGCACAAACAGTGTGGTTTTTATGTATTTACGTATGGCAGTGTAGTTTGTTATTCACATGCAATGGATTTCGCTATTAATTTGCCTTAACCGAGGACGTTAACGAGGCTTGTACGTAATAGTATTTGCCGTATTGCAGCTAATGTGGAACAATCATAAAAAATCGACTTACAAATGAGGCACTAAGGTGATTGATGCCGAAGGTTTTCGTGCCAATGTCGGAATTGTAATTTGCAATAATCAGGGGCAAGTGTTTTGGGCCAGACGCTATGGTCAACATTCTTGGCAATTTCCCCAAGGTGGTGTTGATGATGGTGAAACACCAGAACAAACTATGTACCGTGAATTACACGAAGAAGTAGGTTTGCGACCAGAAGATGTAGAAATAGTTGCAAGCTCAAAACATTGGTTACGCTATAAATTACCCAAACGATTAATCCGCCGCGACTCAAGTCCGGTGTGTATTGGGCAAAAACAAAAATGGTTTTTACTGAAGTTACGCTGTAAAGATGAAGATGTTAACTTACTGAAAACCCATCATCCGGAATTTGATGATTGGCGATGGGTAAGTTATTGGTACCCGGTTAGACAGGTTGTGTCGTTTAAACGGGACGTTTATCGACGTGTTATGAAAGAGTTTGCTCCCTTTGCTATGCCCTTCAATAAGCGAGAGCAACAAAAAGACAATTGGCGAAGCAAAAGGTAGTTTTACATAAAAAGGAGCAGTGTATGCTGGCAACACTCAGATCAATAGCTGAGTCTGTTTCGCAACAAGCGAATTTAGACGATGCGTTAGTGTGCTTTGTGAAAATGGTAAAAGATGCCATGAATACCCAGTGCTGCTCCATTTATTTTGCCGATTACAGCCAAGATAACTTTGTACTAATGGCCAGCGAAGGGCTAAACCCCGATGCGGTGGGCAAATTTAGAATTGGCTTTACTGAAGGACTTGTTGGGCTTGTTGCTCAGCGTGAAGAAGCAATTAACATTGCCTTTGCTAAATCGCACCCTCGCTTTAAACTCTCCCCAGAAGTGAACGAAGAAGGCTACAACGCTTTTTTGTCTGTGCCTGTTGTTCATCAAAAAAAAGTGTTAGGTGTTATTGTTGTTCAACAGAAAATGGCTCGAGTATTTTCTCAAGATGAAGAGTCGTTTTTAATTACGCTTTCAGCGCAGTTAGCTTCACAGCTTGCGCATGCCGAAATAAAAGAAGTATTGCGCCAAGATGAGTCGTCTCATCAAACATCGGTTTTAAAAGGGGTGTCTAGTGCGCCAGGCATTAGTATTGGTAAAGCCTTTGTTGTTATTCCTAAACTTAATTTTAAGTCTATAGAGCTTACTAAAAATAGTGATGTGAATGAACAACGCCGTTTATTCACGCAAGCGGTTGCTGCTACGCGCAAGGAATTTAGCACCTTATCGATGACATTAAGCGATACCATACCGCAAGAAGCGTTGGCGGTGTTTGATGTGTATCAGCAATTATTGGATGCTAAAAGTTTAGGTCATAATGTAGAGGCACAATTACAAGAAGGATGGTGTGCTAAAAGTGCTTTAAAAATTGTGATTGAACGTTTAGTTGCACAGTTTAATGAAATGCAAGACCCTTATATTAAAGAGCGTGCGGTTGATGTTAAAGACATTGGCTTACGGGTACTTCATCACTTAGTGAACACTGAGCATGCAATAAAAGACTACCCTGAAAACACCATTTTAATAGCGCACACACTAACGCCAGCTATGTTAGCAGAGGTGCCCAATGAGCGTTTAGCGGGGGTTGTGAGTATTAATGGTTCAGCCAATAGCCATGCCTCTATTTTAACCCGTGCTATGGGCGTGCCTGCGATTTGGGGTATTGAAGATTTACCGCTATTGCAGTTTGATAGCAAAGAAATGATTTTAGATGCTTTTGCTGGGCGTTTATATATTTCGCCTTCGCAAATGCTCATTGATGAATATACCGAATTACAACATCAAGATAACTTACTCAATAATCGGTTTTTAGAAGAGCAAGCACTGCCTGCAATCACGTTAGACGGTGAGCATATTAGTTTATTACTTAATGCAGGGCTTGAGCTTAATACCCAACAAAATAGTGCCCATATTTGTGATGGTGTTGGCCTTTACAGAACCGAAGCATGGTTTATGCAAAAGGGGCAGTTTCCATCGCAACAAGAACAAGAAAAATGGTATCGAGAAGTACTAAGTAGCTATTACCCTAACCCCGTAGTTATGCGAACGTTAGATATTGGTGGCGACAAAGTTTTAGATTATTTTAATATTACCGAAGAAAACCCGTTTTTAGGATGGCGTGGTATTAGAATTAGCCTAGATCATCCTGAGCTTTTTTTAGATCAGCTCAAAGCCATGCTCAAAGCGAATATTGGCTTAGGTAATTTAAAAATAATGCTGCCTATGATCAGTGGCACTGATGAAGTTGAAGAGTCGCTGGCATTGTATAACCAAGCCTATTATGAGTTAAGCGAAACATTTCCTGAGCAACTAATAGAAAAGCCAGATATTGGCATTATGCTTGAGGTACCTTCAAGTGTATTTATGCTGCCAGAGTGGTCTAGAAAAGTCGATTTTTGCTCAGTGGGTAGTAACGATTTAACTCAGTATTTATTAGCGGTAGATAGAGCAAATGCCCGTGTGGCCGATTTATTCAATCCTTATCATCCAGCTGTGTTACGTGTATTAAATAATATTGCCAGCGAATGTGAGCACTATGAATTGCCCTTTAGTTTATGTGGTGAGCTTGGCGGCGATCCCGAGGGAGCAATATTACTGATTGCTATGGGTTATAGGCGTTTAAGCATGAACTTATCGTCGTTAAATAAAGTGAAATGGGTGCTTAGGCGCTTAAATGTTAGTGACATGGAACAATTACTGAGCGAGTGTTTAGCACAGCCCAATGCTAAACAAGTGTTGCGTTTAACCCGTAATTTTATGATAGAGCATCAGCTAGGTAATTTATTTTATACACCTAAATGATAGAGCTGTTATTGTTTATATAATCAATTAAAATATACATATTCTTAAATGTATTAGAGATAACTATGTATGAACTAGGACTTCTAGTTGCAAGTTGTGCGTTATTAGGTTGCATTGTTGGTTTTTTAGCAGGGTTACTAGGCATAGGCGGTGGTTTAATCATTGTGCCGGTGCTAACGAGCTTGTTACTGGGGTTTAATGTGGCCGCTGCCGACCATGTATTAGTTATCGCTATTGCGACATCTTTAGCCTCTATTTTATTTACCTCGACTTCTTCAGCGTTAGCTCATCATAAAAATGATAATGTGCCTTGGAAAATTGCCCCTTGGGTAATGTCGGGTGTGGCCATTGGCGCCTTGATTAGCGGCTTTGCTGCCAGCTTTATCCCTGAGAAAATGTTACGAACCGTGTTCGCAGTGAGTGTGGTTTTTATTGCTATGAGAATGGTGCTTTCTGCCCGTAATAAAGTGAGCGTAGGTCATCCGATGCCTGCAGGCACCGTGCTAGGAAGTATTAGTGCGATAATGGGGGCACTATCTGGGTTGATTGGGATTGGCGGTGGCGCATTACTTGTGCCTATGTTGCACTATTTTTCGGTTGATATTAAAAAGGCAATTGGTTGCGCTGCTGCATGTGGTATTGTAATTGCCTTTTTTGGGTCTATCGGTTACATCAGCGCTGGGTGGCATGTAACGGACTTAGCGCATGGTTTTATGGGGTTTGTATATTTACCTGCTTTATTTGGGATTGTTGTTACCTCATGGTTTATAGCGCCTATTGGGGCTAAGGCAACACATTACTTACCTGTGAATACAATTAAGAAAGTTTTCGCGATGTTACTGGTTTTCATCGCTATTAAAATGGTTTTTAGCTAAAGGTTTATTTTTATGGCACTGGAGTTTCCTCAAATTGATCCAATAATTTTTTCTATTGGGCCACTCAGCGTTCGTTGGTATGGGTTAATGTACTTAATTGGTTTTGCGTTTGCGATGTGGTTTGCTAATCGTCAAGCTAAAAAACCAGGGTCGGGTTGGACTAAAGACGAAGTCAGTGATTTACTCTTTTACGGCATGCTGGGCGTTATATTAGGTGGGCGTATTGGTTATGTTCTGTTTTATCAATTTAGTTATTTTATCGAAAACCCCTTATATTTATTTAGAATCGATCAGGGTGGTATGTCGTTTCATGGCGGCACACTTGGGGTGATCACTGCAATTGCTATTTTTGCTTACAAGCGTAAAAAATCGTTATTACAAGTCGGTGATTTTGTAGCACCTTTAGTGCCTGTTGGTTTACTGGCTGGGCGTATAGGTAACTTTATTAACGGCGAATTATGGGGGCGTACCACTGATGTTCCGTGGGCAATGGTGTTTCCAACTGGAGGCCCGCTTGCACGCCACCCTTCACAACTTTACGAAGCTTTTTTTGAAGGGCTTGTATTGTTTGTCATATTATTGTGGTTTATTAAGCGTCCACGTCCTGCGGGAAGTGTGTCGGGTTTGTTTTTACTGGGTTACGGCATATTTAGATTTTGTATTGAATATTTTCGCCAACCAGATGCGCAATTGGGGTTATTTGCCGACTTCATTTCTATGGGGCAAATTCTATCGTTACCAATGATAATTGGCGGGTTAGGCTTACTTATTTGGGCCTATAAACAACCACAATCAAAAACAGTGGCAAAAGCTTAAAAGAAGAAGTTAGATGAAACAATATTTAGAATTATGTCAGCGCATTGTTGACCAAGGAAAATGGGTTGAAAACAAGCGTACCGGTACACGTTGTTTAACGGTTATAAACGCTGATTTAGAATACGATGTGGCTAATAATCAGTTCCCAATGATCACCACGCGAAAAAGCTATTACAAAGCGGCTATTGCTGAATTATTAGGTTATTTAAGAGGCTATGACAGTGCTGAGCAGTTTCGTAGCATAGGCTGTAAAACCTGGGATGCTAACGCCAATGAAAATAGTGCCTGGCTTAATAACCCTAATCGTAAAGGTGAGGATGATATGGGGCGCGTTTATGGCGTGCAAGGACGTGGCTGGCAACGCCCTGATGGTTCAACACTGGATCAACTGGCAAAGGTCATCAATAATTTAAAAAATGGCATTGATGATCGCGGCGAAATTATTACCTTTTACAACCCAGGTGAGTTTGAGCTTGGCTGCTTGCGCCCATGCATGCATACACATACCTTTTCATTACTAGGCGATACCCTGTATTTAACCTCGTACCAACGAAGTTGTGATGTACCGCTAGGTCTAAACTTTAATCAAATTCAATGTTTTGTTTTATTGGCACTGGTTGCACAAATTACTGGCCACAAAGCAGGTAAGGCATATCATAAAATCACCAATGCCCACATTTACGAAAATCAGCTAGATTTAATGCGAGATGTGCAATTAAAGCGCGAGCCATTTGCTTCTCCTCAATTAAAAATTAACCCAGAGATTAAGTCGCTCGAAGATATAGAAACATGGGTAACACGTGATGATTTTGAGGTGGTTGGTTATCAATGCCACGAGGCTATTCAATACCCATTTTCAGTTTAAAAAATAAGGAGAGCATAATGAAAGCAGTGATCCCCGTAGCCGGCCTTGGAACACGTATGTTACCGGCAACTAAAGCAATTCCAAAAGAAATGCTGCCCGTTGTAGACCGTCCACTCATTCAATACGTTGTTAGCGAAGCGGTTGCCGCTGGTATTAAAGAGATAGTGCTAGTAACGCATTCGAGTAAAAACTCGATTGAAAATCATTTTGATACCAGCTTTGAACTAGAGGCAACGTTAGAGAAACGTGTAAAGCGGCAATTACTTGCCGAAATACAGTCTATTTGCCCTAAAGATGTGACCATTATTCATGTACGTCAAGGTGAAGCAAAAGGCCTAGGCCATGCTATTAACTGTGCCGCCCCTATTATTGGCAATGAACCTTTTGTGGTTATTTTACCCGACGTTATTATCGATGATGTAGAAAGTGACCTAACAAAAGACAACTTAGCTGAAATGATCACTCGCTTTGAGCAAACTAAACACAGTCAAATTATGGTTGAGCCAGTCCCTAAAGATGACGTAGATAAATTTGGTGTTGTTGATTTAGGTGATGTTGAGTTAAACCAAGGTGAAAGCTCACCCATTAAGAGTATGGTAGAAAAGCCACCCGTTGACGAGGCACCTTCAAACCTTGCTGTGGTTGGTCGTTACGTGTTGAGTAAAAATATTTGGCCATTACTGGCTAAAACCCCTCAAGGTGCTGGTGATGAAATTCAGCTAACAGATGCAATAGCCATGCTTATGCAAGATGAAAAAGTAGATGCCTACGCAATGAAAGGCCGAAGCCATGATTGTGGCAGTAAAATTGGTTATTTAAAAGCAACCATTGAATTTGCTCTTCGTCGTGATGAATTCGCCGGTGAGCTTAAAACGTTTATTAAAACGTTAATTTAAATAAACTTATCATTATTAGAAGCGCTTATATGGCGCTTTTTTTGATTGTAAAATAGTTTTTTTAGTATTTTAAATTATCACTATTTTTGCAGTTATACAGACATATTTAATATTGTGTTGTAATCTTTATGTTAATCCAAGTTGTTTTGTTGTTAACGTGCTTTATTGATTCAATTGAAAATTGACTTAATTGAGCGGTCTAAACTATTGAAAGAGAAACAATCAATGTGTGAATACAGCATAAAGTATCACCGATATCTGGTTATAGCGTTACTCATGTTAATTGGGAGTGGCTGTACTGTATCGCCAGATAAAACTACGTTAAATGAAGAAGTTAAAGATTCCCCTGAATATGTAACTATCACCGCACTTGAGCTAGCACAGCTAAAAGATGCAGCCTTGCAATGGCAACAAGCACGTTCTGGTATAGAGCGACTATTAAAGTTAGAACGTGAGCTTACATATTTAGTTGATAATTTAGATATTATTAGCAGTAAAGCAATAGCGCAATCTAATCAGGCTGTTAGCAATCGCTATGCTCGCTCATCAATTAAGACTAATGCCTCGCCAAACCTCAGGTATGGTAATAACTACGCAAGCACCTCAGATAACGTTGAGCGCCCAAAGCAAAGATATAGTAATCGCTACGCAAAACCAACTAATAGGGACGCTCTACAAAATCAGCGATACAACAATCGCCATGCAAGTGTGCCTAAAAAAATGATTACAGCCCCTTCAAAAAGCTACAGTAAACGAACTGTTCGCTCACGAGTTAAAGCGATTAGTTCTAGGGTGAACAAAAAGGTTGCCTCTAAAATATCGATGGCAACAAAAGTGGCAATGGTAGATACCAACAAAAAAGTATTTGCATTGCAGGTTGCGTCGCTTGATTCAGAAGAAAGTGTTGCTAAAGAGTGGAAGCACATTAACAAAAAAGCAGCGCCTTTGTTTAAGGATAAAATCACGACAAACATTGAAAAAGCCAAGGTTAATAACAAAACCTATTATCGACTAAAATTAGGTGAGTATTTTAACTTTAAAAGTGCAGAGGATGATTGCGAGGTATTTAAATTCTATAAAGTTGATTGCTTTGTGAGTAACTACACTGACAAACCAATTAGATTATAAATTATTTATTTGGCGCTTTTATTGCCTAATAGCTAGAGCTAGTTTTTTGTAATAGGTACTTTAAAGTGAAACTTCGTTTAATAATATTACTAATACCATTTGCATTAGCTGGTTGTAGCAACCAGCTAATGCACGCCGACTCACAAAGCGACAAGCTTGTGCGTGAAAAAGATATAAAACCTTACTTAGAGCAATGGGATAACAACAAAGAGCAAATAGCGCGTTTAAGCACCATGGAAGAGGACTTATCATTACTGATTCAAGCTCTTTCTGCACAAACAGATATTGATGCCATACCTGAGCCGTTGAAGCGCTGTTTGCCCTCCAAGTTGCAGCCGTTACCGACAAAGACCGACTTAGCCAAAGTTTAAATCAAATAAAAGCCAGCGCATCTTCGTTATTTCAGGGCGAATTCGTGGCGAATGTAGAAACTATTAACGTGAGTGACATGACTTACTACCGTTTAAAGCTTGGAGCTTATCAAAATCAAGCCAATGCCGCTGCTGATTGCGATAGACTTAAACAGCGCCAAATCAACTGCATTGTGAGCCATTACACCCAACAGCCATTAAAATAAATATGTATCTAGGGTATTCGGCATAATAATTGCTTTGTAACTATTATGTTTTTAGAGGATGGCAACTATGCGCCTTTTGTTACCCTTACTATTATTAAATTTAGCGGGCTGTAGCTTAACACCCCAGCCAAAGCCAAGTATAAGCACTGATGCGCCTAAAGCGGTCATGGCACCCTATACGGTGAACCAGTATGTAAATAGCTTGAGTGCTCAGCTCAGCCATATCAAAGAGCCTTTTAAAAGCACCGCTTCAATAGCGGTCAGCAGCTTTTATTTAGCCAATGCTTTGGATTCACAAATTGCCCAAGGGCAGGGGACAGGGCTTAGCCAGCAAATTCAGGAAAGCTTAATAACCCAATTCACCCAATTAGGTTATAACACGGTTGAATACCGGCTTGAAAACCAACTTAACTTATCAGCGAGTGCAGACTCAGTACTTAGCCGCAATACTGGCAACTTAAAGCAGCGTCAGATTATTGACTTTGTCATCACCGGTACTTTAACCCGTCAAGAGCATGCTTATATTGTTAACGCGCGCATGGTAAATATGCAAACTAATCAAGTTGTATCTGCCGGCAGTACTGAAATTCCCATCAATGTGATGTGGAGCAATGAAAAAATACAGCAGCGCGGTGACTATATTTACCGCAGTGAATATTAATTAGGAGCACACATGAAACGCCTACTATTAACTTTATGTTTGCCACTAGGCTTTGGTTGTTCACAAATGACAAACCATAGTGACACACAAATTACCGACGATGCGCCTATGTTTTTTGAGCAACGCCCTGTAGCCGCACCTACACAAAGCGACTCGCTGTATCAAAATAAAGCCGCAGTGATGAATAAAAACAAACAAGTTAACACGCCAACACGTAAAAATATTAATCACTATGTGCGTGGCATCATGCAAGACATGGCTGAAAATTTACAGTACGTAAATACTAAAACGCCATTGGCGGTATCGAGCTTTGTTTTTTTAGACCGTGACTACAACAATGCTGACTTAGTAGGTAACCAAATCGCAGAGAGCTTTATGCATGAGCTGCATAATTTTGGTGTGCCGGTCATTGATTTTAAAACCACCGATTATATGCGTGTAACCCCTGGAGGCGATTTTGTTTTTAGTCGCGACTACTTAGAGCTTAACCAAGAACAAAACTTTAGTTACGTATTAGCCGGCACGCTAGTAAACCACCAAGGCGGCATATTAGTAAACGCACGTATTGTTGGTTTAGCGAGTAAAGCGGTTGTAGGCTCTGCACAGGGCTTTATTCCACAATCAGTTATTGATGCGCTAAATAGCAGTAACAGTGCTGATGGCATTATGCTTAAACAAGCGAGTAAGTGAGGTTTATCATGGCTAACTTAGCTAAGCGCTCAGCTTTAATTAGCATAAGTGCATTATCACTATTACTTTCAGGCTGTAATTTACTTGGTGGATCTAACATGGCTGAACCCGCCAAATCTGAGCCAGAGCAAACAGTGGTAAGCAATCTTGATTTTAACCAGATCATGGCGCAAATGCAGCAAAATGACGAGCAAGAACAATACGCTGATACAACGCAGTTTAACCCAAACAAGCATCATAAAAGCTTAGTTAACTACGTAGAGCAAATGGCACTGGATTTAACCGACACCATGCAAGTTGCCCCGCAAGATGCAGCGATTGCGGTGACTTCGTTCGTTGATTTAGATGCAAGTTTAACTACAGCAAGCCAGTTAGGTAATCAGTTATCAGAAACCTTTATACACCAGCTGCAAAAATTTGGTTATAGCGCCGTTGATTTTAAAACAGCCAATTTAATTACCGTAAATAAGCAAGGCGACTTTGCATTCACCCGAAACACTCGCAAGCTTGCAGGTACGAATATAGCCAGCCATGTTTTATCGGGTACATTAATTTACCGTGCAGATGGGGTTGTTATTAACGCTCGCGTAATAAATATTGAAAATAAGCGCCTTGCCGCCAGCAGCCGAACATTTATACCGCTTTACGTACTAAATAAAGAAGATATATATTTATCAAGCAATTAACTTAATTTGATACTTGATATAAAAAACCAGATGCCGTTATAATTTTTGTAAGCTGTAAGCTGTAAGCTGTAAGCTGTAAGCTGTAAGCTGTAAGCTGTAAGCTGTAAGCTGTAAGCTGTAAGCTGTAAGCTGTAAGCTTGATGTGGCCTCTTAGTTAAATGGATATAACGGCCCCCTCCTAAGGGGCAGTTGCAGGTTCGATTCCTGCAGGGGCTACCAATTACACGTTTCATACATAAAAATACCGCAGCAATAAATTTAAAATCGTCATATATCCCACTGTAAATAACCATCTCATGTTTCAGGTTGTAAAATTTGGTATCGCTACATTTCATATTTTTAGTTACACTGCTAGTTACACCGAATCGATTTATTGATTTTGGTGTAACTAAAACTGCTTAAATTTCATTAAGCAGATGAAAACTAAAGGAAGAATGCGGATCTTGATTTTAGTATCCCATTTCAAGGTTTGGCTACCTATTCGATAATGGAGTGAAACATGCCAAGAGCAACGACCCCTTTAAACGATACGCAGATAAAAAATGCGAAACCAAAAGCAAGCGAATACCTGTTATCTGATGGTGGTGGGCTTGGCTTACGGATAAAAAAGAACGGCTCTAAAACTTGGCTGTTTAATTACTACCGTCCACACATAAAAAAACGGGCGCAGATAAGCTTTGGCGTTTACCCAGCGATAACCTTAGCAGCCGCTAGAAAAAAGCGTGATGAGGCAAGGGCGTTACTTGCTAATGATATTGACCCTAAAGAATACAGGGAAGAAATTCAAAGCACTAAAGCAACTGAGGCAAAGAACACGTTTGAGGCGGTAGCAACTGAATGGCTAAACCTTAAAACGGCTAAGGTAAGTCAGCGGCACTCTTTTAATATCCGTAGGGGGTTTGAGTTACATGTTTACCCCGCACTAGGGAAAGTGCCTATAAGTAAGCTATCCGCACAGCTAACTATTGAAACGTTGAGGCCATTGGAGGCCGCTAATAAGCTCGATATGTTAGGCCGCTTATGCCAGCGTATTAATGAGGTGATGGACTATGCTGTTAATACAGGGCGTATGCCAGCTAATCACCTTCATAGTATCGGTAAAGCGTTTGGTACTGTTAAACATACGAACATGCCTACCGTAGCCCCTGAGCAATTACCTATGCTATTAGCAACTGTTAACAGTGCGCGTTTAAAGCTTATTACTAAATGTTTGTTTGAGTGGCAGCTTCATACAATGGCTAGGCCAGCAGAGGCGGCAGGGGCGGCATGGAGTGAAATTGATTTTGATAATCGAGTGTGGAATATACCCGCTGAGCGTATGAAAAAGCGCAAGCCACAAGCGATCCCCTTAACCCCGCAAGTGTTATCACTGCTGGAGTATTTAAAGCCTATTAGCGGACACCGTGATTTTATATTCCCTTCTGATAATAACCCGCGTACCCACCTAAGCAGAGAAACGTTAGGCGCAGCGCTCAGACGTATGGGATTACAAGGCAAGCAGACAGCCCACGGCTTACGCGCACTCGCCAGTACTACTTTAAACGCACAAGGTTTTGATTCGGACTTAATTGAGGCAGCACTAGCGCACGTTGATAAAAACCAAGTACGCGCAGCCTACAACCGAACCGACTACTTAGAGCGCAGACGTAAAATGATGTGCTGGTGGTCTGATCATATTGAAGCGGCTAGTAAGGGTGATTACTCAGTCACTGGAAGCCAGCATTTAAAAGTAGTTTAAGGATTAGCTAATGGATGAATTTATTAGTGTAGATGAAGCGTTAGAGGTGCTTTTTGATAAAGCTGATATGAGCTATAGCAATAAAATAAAGCGTTTATTTCAGCATTATAACAGAGGGAAAATTGATTTTTATACTGAATTATTTGGTCGACATAGTCGTTATGGAGTGCGCGAAAATCAACAAGAAAGCTCTGAAAGTATAGAAAAATTAGAGGGCTTTTTTAAGTTAAATAGAGAGGAGTGTGACGAGTATTTCCGTGAATTATTGCTTTTACATTTAGGTGTAGAGTTCAAAGAAAATGATGTTGAAGCGAGTAGTAATGTTATTGACCCCTACGATCATCACCAGTTCTATGAGAGCTTTAGTATTGGGTTGGTGGAAGATATGGAAGGGCAAGTTTGGAAGTTAAAGAATCAAGAGCCGGCAGAATATAAAGGAATTGAAGTACATCATACTCACCCTATACACCCTCAAGTTGATGACTTATTAATGAAGTCGGAGCAAGTAGCAATATTAGTGAAAGCAATTAAGCCAAAAAAAGAGCCTCATAATCGTTTCGATATTATAAATAAAAGTAACAGGGAAAAAATGGAAATACTGGGGGCAGCTCTGGCTGTATTATCTGAATTTAGGGGGGGGTGTGTAACAAAAACCACTGGAAAAGTGGCTGGCGCAAAGGTGGCTAAGTTAGTTGAAATAAAAGCGCAGCTATTCTGGCCTGAAACATTGGAGCCTCCACAAGATAAGGGGTCAATTGAAAAGATAATTAATGAATTCTTGAACAAAGCAAGGTAAATTTTGTTTTAAATCATATTGTTATGTTTATTTTTAGAAAGTTAAGTTTTGAAATCAGAAACCTAAAGTTAGCTGTCGTGTAATTTATTTTTGAGCCCTTAATATTCGCCTTGACCCAATAAAATAGAAGGTGAAAGGCGATGACAGATAGAATTTTAAAATTAAATGATGTTGTGGAAATTACTGGCGCTAGCGTATCTACGATTAACCGCTGGGAAAAGGCGGGTAAGTTCCCTGCTAGAAAAAAGCTAGGTATTAAGGCTATGGGCTGGCTTGCTAGTGATATTCAAAAATGGATGGAAAGCTTACCCGGTGCTAATGAAGTGAAAGGGGCGGCCTAATGAAAGGGGGCAGCGGCAAAAAAGCCGCCACCCAAGCCAATTTAGCAGCTAATGATAATAGCCCAAAAAAGCCTAATAAGCAGCCTAAGAAAGAACGCGCTTTTATTTATATTTTGCAGCACCCCACAGGCGCTACAGAGAACGATATTTTGCGTAACGTTGGCCTATCCAGTGGTAGGAACTATTTTACCCAACTAGAACGTTTGCATGGCTTTGAGCTAACGAAGGTTAAAGAAGAAAACCCAGACGGCATAGGTGCTCATCTTAGGTATGGCTTTTCATCACAAGAAATAGCAGCGGCTATTTTGAAAGAGATTAATGCGAGCCGAGCAAGGCGTGACGCTGGCGCATTGACGAAGGAGCAAGAGGCTGAGTTATTAGCGCCTTTTCACCGTTTGCCATAAGCAACTACTTAAGTATTGCCATTAGTGGCACTTAATAAAATTAAATTAATAAGGAACAGGACAGTGACTACAAATAATATGAAACATGATGCTAGCATTTCGATGGATAACTTTGACTATCTTGACAGGGTAGTAAGTCAGGTACATAGCCTAACAGTGTTTATTATTGCTAATGATGGTTATAAATCAATGACAGAAGTCACATTGTCAAACTTACTTTGGACAGTTAGTGATCGCGTAGGGGAGGTGCTGTCGGATAGTGTTGACATGTATTTTGGTGAAATCCCAAGAGAGCAGTTGAAGTTTGAGCAGCTATTAATTCAGGCTAAAACGGTGCTGGACGCTTTGCGTAATAGTGAGGGGTTTGGTGGATTACTTGGAGATCATCTGAGTAATGTAATTTGGCTGGTGGAAAGTTTATTTGAAGATGCCATAAAAGAATTAGGCAAAATGTCTACTCGTTCTGATGAACAGGCCGCTTAATGAAAATATGCGCCACCAGCATATTAAATCAACTTTGAATTATCCCTTGGCAGTGATCGCAGCCAAGGGAAACCCACCTAAGAAAATAGCCTAAAAAACCTATGTACCAGTATTTTTATGTAAGCGAATACTATCGCTGTGTGCTTTGTCGTTTATGACTTTTTGTTGGTGAAGCAATATGAGCACTCAAAGTCGGTTTTTTACCCTAGAAAAAAGGCTATTTTTGAAGATGCGCCCCAGTAGAGGCGTTATAGCTATGGATAGTAGCTACTAACAATTAACTGGGTATTTAATAATATCTACGGCTCATGAATGACTAACCAACTAACCATAAATAACAATGATAAAGGGTATGAACACATTTTTGTCCACGGTGATAAAGGCTGGTGGGTGAATGCTGGAAAAAGTGGTCTAATGGTTAAGCCTATGAGGGCTATGCTAGGCCAAATTGAGGCCATGCTGAGCAACCATAGCCGTGTGATGTTAATTCGTTTTGATTTGCGTATGGAGTCGTACACGCCAGATAACAAAATCATCACTGTATTTAACCGTAGGCTGTTTAAATGGGTTAAGGCTCAGTATGGGGTTAGTCGTATTGGTTTTGTGTGGTGTAGAGAGCTTGAGAGGGCAAAACGGCAACATTACCACTATGCGCTTATGCTTGATGCGTCAAAAGTTAACTATCCAAACAGCATAACCAAGAAGGTTTTGCAGATATGGGGCGAGCTTAACGGTTCGGCTTATGTACCAAAAAATTGTTATTACATCATGAAGCGCGATTGCTTGGAGTCACAGCAAGAGGCTATTTACCGTATATCTTATTTAGCTAAAGCGCGTGGGAAGGGCTACAAAGCTACTCAGGCTAAAAATTACGGTGCTAGTAGGATAAAGCCTAGGGCTAATGAGTTTTAAAGTGGTTTGGTTCTAAGGGGTTTATAGCTTTTTGCGCCAAATGAGCGGAACAGTGCGGAACAAATGGCGGAACAATTGAATTTTTAAGTCATTGTTTTTTATTTGATAGTGATTTAAAGCGGAACAAATGAGGGCTTGAATTTACGATTTGTACTCTTAGTTATGGAAGGTGAGAGATTACGCAAACCGTAACCCCTCACAAACCTGTTTTGGTACGACTTGTAAGGCTCTAATTGCCGAAAAGTGGTTCACCATCACAGAATATTATTATCGACGTAGATGCTTTAACCGTCAATACTGGCTATTTCTACAGGCTTTTGTATTGGTCACATTAAACGGATGAGCACGTTATAAATTTACTATGATCTCAACGTTAAATAATGTTTACTTTTTGAGGTGTGTTTTTAACTTTGTTTTAAAGGTGGCGTTTTGAGATAGAAAAAAGGTTTTAGTTACACTGGTAGTTACACTTTGCTAATTTTATATTTTGTAAATTATTTAAAATCAATGTTTTATGGTTCTGATTCGACATTTGCAGGGGCTACCAATTTGATTCGACATTTGCAGGGGCTACCAATTAAATCAATGAGTTATGTTCTTTCTTTGTTTCTATATCAACTATATGTAGTATATTTGTAGCAATGTCAGCTTTGTGCCGTTCGGATAAAAAGTGAATTTGAAAGCTTGTTGGGTGGCGCCTTCGGCTTAACCAACCTACATTTTGGCGTAGGTCGGATAAGTGGCGGAGCCACGCCATCCGACAAAAATGATAAATTTACCAGAGACAACTGCTTTACACTGTAAGTTAAACCACTCTATACCGACTATCGGCTGAGTGCTAATTGCGGACATTAGTAACGCTAAGCTAACGGGTAGTGACCGAAAGGTGCGGGTTTAGTACCTTATATGTGATTACCTATTACGCGCCTAAAAGTGGCAAATGCTTTCGCTGCTGATAGGTTAAAGCTAGCTCTAAGCAGTTCTTGATTTCCGCCTCAGGCAACGAACTCGATAAACTTAATACGATTGCTCTATTACCTTGAAATTCGAGTGTGTCATTGTGCAGCTCTCTAAATGTATCGATTAACTTAGTTTGGCAGTTGAAGAACAAGTAGTATTGGTTTGGCGATTTCAACTTCCAATCAGTTCTAATTGGGCTGCCTGTTTTTACACTATAACTATGCTCACCCCATTTCAGTGACTCTTCGACTTCACCTAGCTCCAAATCGGATGCAAGCTTGAGGATCAAAGTTCGTAACTCCTCAAGTCGTAGCCGAACTTTTCCGGGATATTCTTCGAAGCGATTTTTGACTACCTCGTCCATTGAAAGCTCCTATTCATATAACAACTTTATCAGAGGACATTTTCCCTATTCTAGCGCGAAAGCGTCCATATCTCATGAGCTTCTATTATTATTGTAGCTTATCTGAGCGTATAAAAAAGAGGAAAGTTTTCTTCTTTCTTACTAAATAAATGACAACTCACCTCAATGTCCGGTTATCGCTCAACGAAGCCCTCCATTAAATTTTTCATAATAAAAAAGCGAGCTATCAATTAGCCCGCTTTATAAAATACTTTGCCGAACCCCGAACCCCGAACCCCGAACCCCGAACCCCGAACCCCGAACCCCGAGGCTATAACTTAGCCATCACTAGTAATTGTAGCAATCAGCTCGCTCAATACCTGCTCAGCTTTGTCAGTTTCTACTTGGCAAGTACCGGCATTTAAATGGCCGCCGCCACCGTATTTAAGGCATAACTCACCAACATTAGTATTGGAGCTGCGGTTGGTGATTGATTTACCAATGGCGTACACCACATTTTGCTTTTTAAGCCCCCACATTTTATGAATTGAGATATTACACTCGGGGAACATGGCATAAATAACAAAGCGATTAGTGGCGAATATGGTCTCTTCTTCGGTTAAATTAAGTACCACTAAGTTGTCGTGTACTGATGAGCAGCGGTCTATTTGCTCTTTAGCCTGTGTGTTATGTTCATGGTATAAAGCAACGCGCTCGGCAACATCTTCCATTGCTAGTATTTGTTCTATGCTGTGATCTTTACAGGCGTCAATTAACTTCATCATTAACTGGTAATTAGAAATTTTGAATTCACGAAAACGGCCAAGTCCTGTGCGCGCATCCATAATAAAGTTCATCAGTACCCAGTCTGTTGGGTTTAAAATTTCGTCTTTTGAAAATTGTGCAGAATCCCCTTTATCGACCGCTTCCATCATGTCAGTTGAAATATTAGGGAATTTCTCTGCACCGCCATAATAGTCGTATACAACGCGTGCTGCAGAGGGCGCATCTGGGTCAATAATGTGGTTTTTAATATCGCTTTCGTTACGAACGGTTTCACTCAAGTGGTGATCAAATGCAATATGACAACCGGCAACATAGGGGAGGTTAGTGGTAATGTCGTTGCTGGTAATGGCTATTTTACCGTCTTGCATGTCTTTTGGATGCACAAATAAAATATCGTCGATTAAATCTAAATCTTTAAGTAATACGGCACACACTAGGCCGTCAAAATCGCTTCGAGTGACAAGTCTATATTTATTATTGCTCATTTTCGGTCCATTTTTGTTTGTTTATTAATCTGAGTGTAGCAGTTTAAACTCCATTTTATATACCAGTTTTTAACATAAAAAAAGCCAAAACAATGGTTTTGGCTTTGAGTAGCAAGTGTGTATGAGTAATGTGTTATGCGCCTGGGCCACATTCCATACAATGGTTAATAATGTCTGGGCCAAATTTTAATTTAGCGTTTAAATCACGTAGTGCAGTGCGTAGGCCTTCTTCAATAACAGGGTGATAAAAAGGCATATCAAGCATTTGTGGTACAGTCATTTTGTTTTGTACAGCCCATGCTAATAAATGAGCAATGTGCTCTGCTTGAGGGCCAATAAATTCAGCACCTAAAAATAAGCCGGTGCCGTGCTCGGCATACACACGCATGTGGCCTTTGTTTTTTAGCATAACGCGGCTACGGCCTTGGTTTTCAAAGCTGACTTCGCCTATTTCAAAGCAGTCACAGCTTCCTAATCGTTGGCTAATTTCTTTAAAGCTTTCACCAACCATGGCTATTTGTGGGTCGCTAAACACGGCGGCAATTTTAGCTCTACGTAAACCCGCACGTACATGAGGGTAGCGGCCTGCGTTTTGCCCTGCGATTGTTCCTTGATCGGATGCTTCGTGAAGCAAAGGGATCATGTTACTAGCATCGCCAGCAATAAATATGTGGGAGTTGCCACATTGCATAGTGTGGGCATCAGCGAGTGGTACGCCACGTTCATCAAGCTCTATGCCGGTGTTTTCTAACCCTAGTTTATCGGTGTTAGGTACTCGCCCGGTTGCAGCCAGAACATAGTCAAACTGCTCGGTGTGTTTAACACCTTGTTTGTCGGTATAGGTTAGCTCTGCTTTATTACCTACTTGTTTCATATCTGAAACGTTTGAGTCGGTATCAACATAAAATTCTTCTGCGAATACGGTATTAGCGTAATCTTTAACTACTGGGTCGGTTAATGGGCCTATGGCACCACCTACACCAAAGAGTTTTACCTTTACCCCTAATCTATGCAACGCTTGGCCAATTTCAAGGCCTATAACGCCTGGGCCAAATACGGCTACTGATTCTGGTAAATCATCCCAGTCGAATACATCGTCATTTATAATCAGTCGGTCGCCAAAGTTATTAAATACGCTAGGGTAAGATGGGCGTGAACCTGTTGCTATTACAAAGCGTTTAGCAGTGATTATGGTGTGCTCATCTATTTGCACGCGGTTGGCGTCTAAAAACTGTGCATAGCCACGAATTTTATCTTCGCTAGGTATTTCATCTACGGCTTCTACTACGAATCCTGCAAAGCGATCGCGCTCACTTTTAACTCGTGCCATAACGGCTTTACCGTCAATAACCGGTTTTGAGCTGTGAACTCCAAAGGCAGGTGCCATTTCTATTGAGTGCGCGGCTTCTGCTGCAGCAATCAATAACTTACTTGGCATGCAACCAACACGTGCACAGGTTGTACCGTATGGGCCTGATTCAATCATAAGTACGTTTTGAGTAAATTGTTTTGCATTACGGTAGGCACTTAAACCAGCAGTACCTGCACCTATAACAACAACGTCGGTTTGCAATTCTTTCATAGTGTTTTTCCTTTAATAAACAGGGGCGTTGCAGCCCCTGTTTTATTTACTTAATTAAGCAAAGTATTTTTCTAGATCGTCTGAGCCACCAATGTGCTTACCGCCAATAAATACTTGTGGTACGGTTTCACGGCCCGATACCGCTTTAAGGCTGGTAAGTGATGCGCCAGCACCCATTACGATTTCTTCAAAAGCAAAGCCTTTAGCTGTAAGTAGTTCTTTTGCTTTTTTACAGAAAGGGCAGCCAGGCTTAGTAAATAGAGTAACCGCCTCTGGTTTTACTTGAGTTGGGTTGATGTAATCAAGCATAGTGTCGGCGTCTGATACTTCAAACGGGTCGCCTGGTAAATCTGGTTCGATGAACATCTTCTCTATTACGCCATCTTTAACCAGCATAGAGTATCTCCAGCTGCGCTTACCAAAACCTAAATCGTTTTTATCAACTAGCATACCCATGCCGTCAGTAAATTCGCCGTTACCATCTGGTAGTAAGGTAATGTTTTGCGCTTCTTGATGTTCAGCCCATGCGTTCATTACAAAGGTGTCGTTTACTGATACACAAACAATGTCGTCAACGCCATTTTGTTTAAGTACACCAGCTAACTCGTTGTAGCGTGGTAGGTGAGTTGATGAACACGTTGGTGTAAATGCACCAGGTAGTGAAAACACAACGACTGTTTTGCCTTTAAAAATGTCATCAGTAGTTACTGATTTCCATTCGTCGTTTTGACGCGTTGCAAATGTAACGTTAGGGATTGTTTGACCTTCAATATTGTTTAACATGTTTTTAGTTCCTCTTGATTTGTTGATAGCCATTATGGCGAACAATTAAATATAGTTCCAATCGTTTGTTTGTATTAAACTGATAGGCATAAGCTATCAGGTTGAGTGTGAATATGAACTTAAAAGATTTAGAATATGTAAAAGCCGTTGCGCATTTTAAACATTTTCGTAAAGCAGCCGACGCTTGCTTTGTAAGCCAGCCCACCTTGAGTGGGCAAATTAAAAAGCTAGAACAAGAATTAGGGGTTATCTTATTTGACCGTTCAACTAAGCACGTTACCTTAACAACCCAAGGTGAACGTTTGTTGACACAAATCACTCTTATATTAGAACAAACTCAAATATTAAAAGAGCTGGCAGCAACATCTAATGAACCACTGCAGGGTAAGCTTACCATTGGTATTATTCCAACGATTGCCCCGTATTTACTACCTACACTGCTTACATCAATGAAAGCGGCATTTACTCAAAGTCAGTTTTCGTTTATTGAAATGCAAACTTCTACCATTTTAGCTGCGCTAGACAGTGGCGAGGTGGATTTTGCAATTTTAGCGGATGTGCCTGAGCTAAAAAATTACCATACCATTGATTTATATAAAGAAGACTTTTTAGTTGCGGTATCTGCTGATAACGCTTTAGCTGTAAATAAAAAGGTAGCACTGCAAGATCTTCAAGGTAGTAACCTATTAATGTTAAGTGATGGCCATTGCTTTAAAGATCAAGCCCAGCAGTTTTGTTTTTCGGCAGGAGTCGATGTTTCCAGCCAGTATCAAGGAAATAGCCTTGAGACTTTATTAGCGCTGGTGGCGATGGATGATGGAATTACATTTGTGCCAAAACTTGCAGCAATACCACGAGTGGGTATTCATTATTTGCCTATTTTTCCTAATCAACAACGTAATATTGTATTTGCATGTAGAAAGCATTACCCGCACTTATCTGGGGTTGAGCAGTTAGCAGATTGGTTAAGCGCTCACGATAATTTAAAAGTTAAGCTAACCCAAGCACTTTAGGGCGTTGCAACTTCCACAATATCGTTAATTTGTACGCCCGGTAAAGGCTGCTCATTAATACTGACGGCAATGGCGCTATGCTGATATAGCTGCTCTACACGAATACGGTTCAAAGTGGTTATAGTATGCGGCATGGTGTTGCCTTGCGCGTCTGTTAAATAATTATGATGAGCAATACTCAGTTGTTGGCCTTTTTCTAAGCCATGAGCCTTACCTAAATTAATCACTAATTTATTATTTTCCATATGCATTATTTTACCTTGAGTAGGTAGACAGGCCATGGCAGCTTGTAGGTCGTAACTTAAGGTTTGGTTTATATCACTAATGCTTTGGCCAAAAGGTGATTGCCAAAACCGATTACTATTTACATCAATAATGGCTGTTTTTTCAAATGGCCAAATTGCTTGGCTTTGATAGCTATTTTGCCATAAAGGCTCATAAGTGGTGCCATTAAATAAGCTAAACTCTATTTGGTAGTGGCGCTGATAGCTTTCATCTTGCCAAAACGCATAGTCGCTATTGAGTTTATCGCTGGTAGATAAACTGGTTATTTGACTTAACAGCACATATTGCGCGTTGCTGCGTGATGAAATTTCTTCTAACTGACTGTTTGAATAGTCATGCTGTTGATTAAAGTAGGTATCAACCTTTATAGCTTTGTTGAAATAGGCAACGGGTATTGCACTCATTTTTGATTTTTGCAACGAGGTATAAATGTTTTTACTGACTGCTTTGTTAATGTCAAATATTTGACCCATTCTCGCTTGTTCACGATTTGTTAATTGGCTTTGCGTGACAGCTATAAACTTATTAAAGTTACTTTGTGGACATTGCTCTGTTTGCGCAAAGATATCTAAGCGTAAGGTAATTGCAAACTCATCACTACTGCGGTTTTCACTGACAAGCTCTATTTTTTGAATTTCGCCTTGGCTACTTATTTTTAGCTGATCTTGGGTTAAAACACCATCAACAAGTGTTTGCACCGAGCTCACCCGCGCACCAGAGAATACAAGGGCTTGGGTAATCGCATCTTTTATTGCAGCGGCCTTTGCACCGGGAATGTCGCTATTTTGAATAACCGCATGGCCTGTAGACTCATACCACTGAGCGTGGGTAAAAGGTGAAAACGTTAATACAGCAGTGGTGCTTAATCCTGCCAATACTGCTTTTAAAAACGACTTCATACTCTTACTCCAATTAAACGTTAGCGTTAATGAGTCTCAGCAAGTAATGTACCACTATTATTTATTGTTACAGAATATAGGTATCACTGGCATTAAACGTGCATAACTGAGTTTAATTAGTTTTTAAAGGCCCTGTATGATGCGAGTAATGCCATTAATGATCACATTAGGCTGCTTAACGTTAAGCGGTTGTAGCAATATATTTGATAAGCACGTTGAATATAAATATGTTGAGCCAAATAATTACCCTGTATTAAAAGCAATAGGGTACGCGCCCATTAGTTTGCAGTCGGGAAGTAATGACACTCAAAAACAGCTTATGGCAATTAAAGCCTCCAAGCTAGAGGCATACCGCGAACTAACGGAACAAGTGTACGGGCAAAAAATTACCGCAGGCACAACCGTCGCAGGCTCTGTTGCCCAAGATGATTATTTACAGAGTAAAGTGCAAGGTATTATAAAAGGCGCGCAAATTATAAAAACTTATGCCGTTAATGATATGTATATTACTGAGCTTGAGCTTAATATGAAGCGCGTACACGACTTGTACATCGGTGAGATAAAACCACGGGAAGTGAAAAAAGTCACTTATTACTAAGCGACAAGTTATTACTAAGCGACAAATTATTGCTCATAAAAAACGCCTAAACGAATATTCGTTTAGGCGTTTTTTATGAGTATTCTTTAGGCTTTTAGGTTATGCACAATGCTGTTGTCAGTATTAACTACGCTACCGGCTTGATCGTAGGTCATAGACGAAGGTGCGCCAATTAAAATACTCTTTAATTGTTTTACACTTAACTGCGCTTGATGAGCTGCGTGAGCGTTAACTTCATTTTGTTTTTGACACTGCTCAAGCTTTTCTCGAGTTAGCTTTATTAAGTCAGCGTTTTCATCTGTTTGCTGATCATTACTGGCAATCAGTTTGCTGAGTTCTTTATCAAGGGTACTTATACTGGTTAAAAAAGACATTTTTTGTTGGGCAATTTCTTTTAAACCTTCACCTCTTCGAGATGCAATCGCAGTAAGCTCGTGAGTGAGTAACTCGCTCAGTTTTGTTAAGCAAGTAATTTGCTCATTTAGTTTAATTGTAATTAAACTATTGTGATCAGCCATAAACGTTAAACTCAAAGTCTGCTAAGTTTTTGGCAAGCTTCTCACTGTCGATTTGATAATTACCTTCAGTAATCGCTTTTTTAAGCTCAGCAACTTTGTTGCTATCAAAACCAGAAGACTGCTGCGCTTTCTCTTGTAACGATTTTAATTGCTTAGCTTGCGGTGTTAAGCTCACCGAATCGCTGGTAGCTTTAGGTGAAGGCGTTTGTGCCGCCTGTGTATTTGCATTATCTCTTTTTAAATCAACTTTTTGCTGTTGAGTGTTTGTTAAAACACTCGGTTGTTGATTTGATTTATTTACTTGACCGACCATAATAAAAATCCGTATATTGCCCAACTGATGCCTTTGTATCGGCATTTATTAAAGATACTTTAGCATAAATTTATATTAAATATTTACTTGCACAGACTCTACACCATCTACACGCGCATTTAAAACTTTACCTGTCTTTTTGTTTTCTACTCTTACTTGCTCGCCCAAGGTGCCATCCTCTAATGCAATACCCGTCGTTTTTACTCTTAACCCTTTGATATTAGCATAAATTGTAACAGAATCACCTTTGCACACCATACATATTTGATTAAGTAAAACGGGCATTCCTTCACGGATGTTACGTTTGCTACGACTACCAATAAGAGCCGTTGGATCTTCAAGGTACTGCGCTCTGATAAAGTGTGCAGGGCGCATATCAATACTTAAATGGGATGGAGTAATCACTTCACCTCGTGCTAAATTGGTAGTTGCAACTACAACAGGTGCTGATTCAGTGATTCTGACATGAACGTACTGTGCCCAGTTGTCACTATCGTTACATTTTATTTGAATAGTGACTTGGCGATTAAAGGGAGGCTCACTTGGCGTTATTAGCTCAGGCTCAGAATTACATTGGCGATCGGGAATGCGGCTATCTAGCGGTAATGCGCTAAACTGTATTTTGTTATCATTTGTAGTCACTGCTTTTTGAGCAACATAAGATACAGCCATTTCTTGCAATAACTCTTTACTAAATACTTGTGCCTTTAGTGGCAAAGCGAAGCAGAGGCTAGCAAGAAAATAAAAAACACTGTATCTTCTGGTTTTTTTGAATAAACTCATAATGTTTCGACTATGCTTATGGTTGCAAACAGGGTATAAATATTTTGCGTCAGAATTTAGACGCCCCCGTTGTGTTATGACGCTTTATTAATTGAAAGCAATTATCGTTCCTTATATTTGTTTTCTTAGGAGATTTAAATGGCCGGCATTTTAGACTCAGTAAACCAACGTACACAGTTGGTTGGGCAAAACCGCTTGGAATTATTGTTATTTAAGCTTAATGGGCGTCAGCGCTTTGGTATTAATGTGTTCAAGGTAAGAGAAGTTCTTCAATGCCCTCCATTGACTAGCATGCCGAAATCTAACACTTATATCCGTGGCGTAGCACATATTCGTGGGCAAACTATTTCGGTGATTGATTTATCTATGGCCGTAGGCGGGCGCCCAATAAAAAGCATCGAAGATGGCTTTATAATAATTGCTGAGTATAACCGTACAGTGCAAGGATTCTTAGTAGGTGGTGTTGAGCGTATAGTTAACATGAACTGGGAAAAAATAATGCCACCGCCGTCAGGAGCGGGTCGTTATTCTTATTTAACAGCCGTCACTGAAATTGAAAATGAGCTCGTTGAGATACTCGACGTAGAAAAAATCTTAAACGAAATCTGCCCAGTTAATACTACCGTGAGCGATGATGTTGCCTCGCAAGGTAATATACAAAAAGATTTAGGCGAGAGAATAGTATTTATTGCTGATGATTCGGCTGTTGCGCGAAATCAAGTAAAACGAGCATTGGAACCATTAGGTGTAACAATTGAGTTGGCTAAAAATGGTAAAGAAGCTTTAATAAGATTAAAAGAAATTGCAGAGCTCGATTGCGTAAATGATATTACAGAGCGAGTAGGGCTACTCATTTCTGATGTAGAAATGCCAGAAATGGATGGTTACACGCTGACTGCAGAAATCAAAGCTAATCCTAAACTTGCGCCACTACATGTGATTTTACACACATCATTGAGTGGTGTTTTCAATCAAGCGATGATTGAAAAAGTAGGAGCAGATGATTTTATTGCAAAATTTAACCCAGACGAGCTTGCAACAGCCGTTAATAAATGGGTTCATCGTGATTAATAAACATAGGTGTTATTGATTTGACTAATAAAGATTTGCAGCAAAACGAATACGATCAATTTCGCTTATTTTTAGAACAACAGTGCGGTATTGTTTTAGGTGAAAATAAGCAGTATTTGGTAAAGAGCCGTTTGGCACCATTAATGTCTCGATTTAATGTTGAATCGTTGTCTGAATTGGTAAGTAAAACTCTCGGTGTGCATGAGCGCCAGTTGCGCGCAGCCGTTGTTGATGCCATGACAACCAATGAGACATTGTGGTTTAGAGATCAGTATCCGTTTGAGTTACTTAAAACCAGATTATTCCCTGAGTTTAAAACGTTAAATAGGCCATTAAAAATATGGTCTGCGGCGAGCTCATCAGGACAAGAACCCTACTCAATAGCGATGTCGGTTGCTGAGTTTCAATCCAGCAGCCCTGGTGTTTTAAAAATGGGTGCACAAATAATTGGTACAGATATATCAAATACCATGCTTGATATGTGTAAACATGCTGAATATGATGCATTGGCATTGGCTCGCGGACTCTCTGCTGAACGTCGTAAAAAGTTTTTTAAAGACAGCGGCAATGGTATGGCAAAAGTGGTTGATTCATTGAAAAAGCAAGTGAGCTTTAGGCATTTAAATTTGCTCGATTCGTACGCTTTAATGGGTAAGTTCGATATTATATTTTGCCGTAATGTTTTAATTTACTTTTCACCTGAGGTGAAAGCCAAAATAATTGCACAATTCTCTCAAGCACTTAACCCTAAGGGGTATTTATTTTTAGGTGCGTCGGAGTCTATGTCTGGTTTAAGTACTGACTTTGATATGGTGCGTTGTAACCCTGGTATCATTTATCAAAAGAAATGACCTTCATTAATATATTATCCCTCCTCTAAACGACGCCTATTGCGTCGTTTTTTGTTTTTATCATCACTATTTTCACTGCTGGCTCATTTATTGCTTTATCGGTACTGAGTCAATTTTTTGGAGGTAGTTATGGCTATCAGTTTTGATAAAGCATTAGGCGTGCATCCGCATGCGATGTTGATCCGTTCGCAAAGAGCAGAAATGCTCGCTACTAATATCGCAAATGCTGATACGCCCGGCTATAAAGCAAAAGATATCGACTTTGCCTCAGCATTAAAAACGGCAAAGTCCAACCAACTAAGCGGCAATACCATGGTAAGAACCAATGAAAAACACATTGCCGGTGGTACCCGTAGTGTAGGTAGTAATGAACTATTTCGTACGCCAAATCAAACAGATACAGGTGATGGTAACTCTGTTGATATACAAGTGGAACGGAACTTGTATACACAGAATGCTATGGAGTATCAGGCCAGTGTCCAGTTTCTTAATGGTAAATTTAAAGGCCTGAAAAAAGCCCTCGGTAGTCAAGGAGCCTAATTATGAGTTTATATAATGTGTTTGATATTGCAGGTTCGGGTATGAGCGCGCAAAACGTGCGATTAAATACAACGGCAAGTAATATCTCTAATGCCAATACAATTAGCTCTTCACAAAATGAGACGTACCGAGCGCGACAACCTGTATTTGCTGCGGAGCTAACAAAAGCGTCAGCGACAGCAAGCAACCCACAGGGCTCTGCCGTTGGTGTAAAAGTGTTAGGAGTGGTTGAAAGTAATAAACCACTACAAATCGAATATAACCCAAATCACCCGAGTGCGGATGAAAATGGATATATTTACAAACCCAACGTGAATGTTGTTGAGGAGATGGCAAATATGATTTCTGCTTCTCGCTCTTATCAGACAAATGTTCAAGTTGCTGATGCAGCTAAGCAAATGTTAAGTAAAACACTGCTGTTAGGTCAGCGGTAACTGAGGGTATCTCATGAGTAACGATATTAGTACTTCTTCATCCTACATGGACTCTTTACGTTGGCAAGATAAGCAAGTGCCAAAAAAAGAAGAGAGTGATGCGTTAACCCAAGAAGATTTCTTTTCGTTGTTAACACAGCAGTTGTCATATCAAGATCCCAGCAAACCAGCTGATAACGATCAGATGATTGCACAAATGACAAACTTTACTATGGCTGAAGGGATCTCAAATTTAAACTCTAACTTTGAGTCTTTAGCTGCGTCGATGACATCAAATTCAGCATTGCAAGCATCAACACTGGTAGGCAAACAAGCTTTGTTGGAGTCGGATACACTGGAGCTTAATGAGTCGGGTGAATCAAGAGGTTCTGTTGTAGCTGAAAAGCCAGTCGATAGTTTAATGATTCGCATTGAAGATGCATCAGGGCAATTGGTTAAAACTATAGATTTAGGCACTCAGCCTGCAGGAGCTATCCGCTTTGCATGGGATGGTAAAAATGAAGCGGGTGAACGACTTCCTCCTGGTGAATACAGTATCAAAGCAGAGGGTAGTACAAATGGGGAATTTTCAAGCCTCCCATTAGCTACATTCAAAAATATTGAAAGTGTTAATATTAATGGTTCAAGCGGCATTATTATTAATACCAAAGAAGGTGCGGTTAGGCTGACTGATGTCGCAGAAATCGCGTAATAGATTTTATGTATTTTTTAGCCAATAGGCTAAATATTTTTTAGGTTAGAGGTTAATTATGAGCTTCAATATTGCATTAACAGGCCTTGCTGCCGCACAAAAAGATTTAGATGTTACCGCCAATAATATTGCCAACGTAAATACCACGGGCTTTAAAGAGTCTCGCGCTGAATTTGCTGATGTATACGCATCATCAGTATTTAGCGCCGGTAAAACGAAAAATGGTGATGGTGTACAAACCACTATGGTTGCCCAGCAGTTTCACCAAGGCTCGTTGCAGTTTACTAATAACTCACTTGATTTAGCGATTACGGGTGAGGGTTATTTTGCCATGAGTCAAGATTTAGGCGCTCAAGATTTTACTTACACACGCTCCGGGGCATTTAAATTAAACAAAGACAATTTTGTTGTTGATGCAAAGGGTAATTTTTTACAAGGGTTCCCCGTTGACGAAGCAACAGGTGATACAACATCCGTAAGCTTAAGTACCTCTTCAGCACTACAAATACCAGACTCGTCCGGGTCTCCACGTGCTACCTCTAGTGTGTACAGTTCATTTAATTTAGACTCCCGTGCAGATGCGCCAACGCTTCCTTTTAATCCTACTGAAAGCGCAACATACAATTCATCAACATCAACAACTGTTTATGATTCTTTGGGTGAACCTCACGTGCTTCAGTTTTTCTTTGTGAAGAACGATCCATCAGTCCCTGGTGATGAAAACCAATGGGATGTACATGCTACGCTTGATGGCAAATCTTTTGGTAGTGATGGCGTTGAACAGGATGGAACAGCAGCTCTTCCGTTTGAGCCTATTAGTACGTTTAAATTTGATTCGAGCGGTTTACCCTCGACCACAACTGTAAATGGCACAACAACACCTAATGTAGGTAACACATTTAATCCGTTATCTATTGTAGCCGGTGGAGGAGGGACACCAGGGTTATCTGATATGTTAACAAATGGAGCTAGTTTTCCTGCTAACATAGATATAAATTGGCGAGATCAGGCTGGAACCGCCAATAAAGTACCAACACAATATGCAAGTCGCTTTGAAGTAAAAACACTTGAACAAGATGGTGCGACAGTAGGACGTTTAGCGGGTATTGATATTGGCACCGACGGCAAAGTAGTGGCGTCTTATAGTAACGGCGATTCAACATTTTTGGGACAAGTTGCCATGGTACGCTTTTCAAACTCGCAAGGTCTACAGCAAGTAGGTGACACTTCATGGAAAAAAAGTTTGACCTCGGGGGAACCAATTGCGGGTGAGCCAGGTTCAGGCACACTAGGCAACATTAATTCGTCAGCTCTTGAGCAGTCTAACGTAAACTTAACCAATGAGCTGGTTGATTTGATTAGTGCGCAGCGTAACTTCCAAGCAAACTCTCGTGCGCTTGAGGTTAACTCAACTATTCAACAGAACATCCTTCAGATCAGATAATCATATTTTGATTTATTTAGGCTGCTACGTGCGGCCTTTTTTATTCCTCTCTTAAAATCTTATTCATGCTTTAATTTAATTTGGCACTTATATTGCATTTACCCATATATAGATTTCTTAATGAGTCGATGTTATGGATAAAATGGTCTACATAGCCGCATCTGGCGCCAAACAAAGCATGCAAGGGCTTGCTCTTAAAGCCAATAATTTGGCAAATGCGAACACCACTGGGTTTAAATCTGATTTTGCGCAAGCACGATCAATGCAGGCTTTCGGTGAAGGTTTGCCGACTCGTGTTTTTGCTATGCAGGAGCGCCCAGGATCAAACATGGCATCGGGCGGTGTTGTTGAAACAGGTCGCAGCCTTGATATTGCTATGAGTGATAACGCATGGCTGAGTGTTCAGGATGCCTCTGGTAATGAAGCCTATACAAAAGTGGGTTCGTTAAATATAACTGCTGAAGGTATGTTGACTACTAGCGACGGTCGTCAAGTTATTGGCGAAGGTGGGCCAGTCATATTACCTGTACCGATTGAAAAAATTGAATTTAGCAAAGATGGCACTATTCAAGTTCGCCCTCAAGGTGCACCGGCTAACTTTTTAGAAGAAGTTGATCGGCTAAAAGTAGTTGATGCAAACAACGCTACACTCGAGAAGGGTAACGATGGCTTATTTAGAGCTAAACCAGGCCAAATAGTTGAAACATCAGCCAATGTACAAGTATTAGCTGGCACATTAGAAAAATCGAATGTAAATCCTGTGCATGAAATGGTCGATATGATCAGTCACCAACGCCAATTTGAATTACAAGTAAAACTGATGAAAACAGCTGAAGAGATTGACGAACGTCAAGAACAGCTGATGCGCATCGTTTAACTATAACGTGAGGATATTATTATGAATCCAGCATTATGGATAAGTAAAACAGGGCTTGACGCTCAACAAACTGATATATCGGTTATATCAAATAACTTAGCGAATGCCAGTACAGTGGGTTACAAAAAAAGCCGCGCTATTTTTGAAGACTTACTCTACCAAAATATTAATCAACCAGGCGGTCGCTCATCGCAAGACACCGAAATGCCGTCAGGCTTAATGTTGGGCGCGGGTACGAAAGTGGTCGCTAATCAAAAAAACTTTTCGCAAGGTAATATGCTCACCACTGAAAATTCATTAGATTGGATGATTTCAGGTCCTGGCTTTTTTGAAGTATTGCAACCAGATGGCAATATTGCTTATTCGCGTAACGGCCAGTTTACTACCGACGGCGACGGGCGTGTTGTAACCTCGGGCGCTGGTTATGTTGTTCAGCCTGAAATGAATGTACCTGACGATGCACAGTCGATCACCGTATCTCAAGATGGTGAAGTGTCAGTTCGCGTTAAAGGTCAGGCCGAAAACGTGGTTATTGGTCAAATTACTATTAGTGATTTTATTAATCCGTCGGGCCTTGAGCCTATAGGGCAAAACTTATATACCGAAACCGCGGTAAGCGGTGCGCCTGTTCAAGGTAACCCGGGTGTTGAAGGTTTAGGCACGATTATTCAAGGGTCACTTGAAACATCAAATGTAAATGTGACCGAAGAATTAGTTAATTTGATTGAAACGCAGCGCGTTTATGAGATGAACTCAAAAGTGATCTCAGCCGTTGATGAAATGATGAGCTACATCAATCAACAGTTATAGTTTTGGGGGGTTGTATGCGTAATGTTATGTTATTTACAGTAGGGACTTTATTATTAAGTGGTTGTGTAGCTACACAAAATAATGAAGTAGTACAGGACGATCCCTATTATGCACCTATGTATCCAGAGCCTAATATGGAGCCAGTAGTCGCAACCGGCTCTTTGTTCAGTACACAATTATCGAATGACCTATATGCCGATAAAAAAGCACTTAGAACAGGCGATATCATTACTGTTAAATTACAAGAGTCGACCCAAGCGACTAAAGCAGCTAAAACAGAAACAGATAAAGAAACCGATGCCAGCCTCGACCCTGTAATTGGTTTAGGTGGTTTACCGGTAAATATTGGTGGCGATAGCATTCAATTTGGTATTGGCAGTGACTCCTCATTTAAAGGTGACTCAAAATCGAATCAATCAAACAGCTTAGTTGGCGATATTTCGGTTAACGTGATGCGAGTACTACCAAATGGTAATTTAGTGATTCGCGGTGAAAAATGGCTAACGTTAAACACCGGTGAAGAATTTATTCGCCTAGAAGGGTTAGTGCGCCCGCAAGATGTCAATGCCGATAATACTGTTGAGTCTAATCGAATTGCGAATGCACGTATTCAGTATTCAGGTAAGGGTCAAACTCAAGAGGCACAAAGCCCGGGTTGGTTAACGCGTTTCTTTAGTGGCTCATTGTTTCCCTTTTAGAGGACATTCGACATGAATGGTTTTAAAGTTTTTTGTTTTATGGTGCTACTAGGCTGGCAATTTACTGCCAGTGCTGAGCGAATTAAAGATGTATCTATGGTTGAAGGGGTGCGCTCAAACCAATTAGTGGGCTATGGCTTAGTTGTTGGTTTACCAGGTACCGGTGAGCAAAGCCGTTTTACCGAACAAAGCTTCAAAGGCATGCTCAATAGTTTTGGTATTACGTTACCTTCTAGTTTAAAGCCAAAAATTAAAAATGTTGCAGCGGTTGCTGTTCATGCAGAACTCCCTCCATTTAGAAAGCCAGGGCAGACTATTGATATAACCGTGTCATCGATTGGCAGTGCAGGCAGCCTGCGCGGTGGTACATTATTACAAACATTCCTAAAAGGGGTTGATGGTAATGTTTACGCCATCGCTCAAGGCAGTTTAATTGTAGGTGGCTTAGGCGCTGAAGGCCTTGATGGTAGTCGCGTTGTGATTAATACGCCAACGGTAGGACGCGTACCAAATGGTGCCACGGTTGAACGTGCTGTTAAAAGCCCATTTATGCAAAATGACTATATTACTTTTAATTTAAACCGCCCGGACTTTACAACCGCTAAACGTTTAGAGAAAACCATTAATGATTTAATTGGTCCAAATAGCGCTCAAGCACTCGATGCCGCCTCTATTCGGGTTGTCGCCCCTCGTGATGCCTCGCAGCGCGTATCGTACTTATCAACTCTTGAAAACTTAGAGTTTAAACCAGCGGATACTTCGGCAAAAATAATTGTTAACTCACGTACCGGCACCATTGTTATAGGTAAAAATGTAAAATTACAACCTGCGGCAATTACCCACGGTGGTTTAACAGTAACGATTGCGGAACAACAAAATGTAGCGCAGCCAAATCCTTTAGCAGAGGGGGAAACAGTGGTTACCCAACAAAGTATTATTGATGTTAATCAAGATGATTCACGTGCTTTTGTATTTGACCCAGGTGTAAGCCTTGATGATTTAGTTCGTGCTATTAATGAAGTTGGCGCTGCCCCTGGCGATTTAATGGCGATTCTTGAAGCACTTAAAGAAGCCGGTGCAATTAACGGTCAGCTTGTTGTAATTTAGTTTTATAATACTCTATTTAGGGTCTTTAACAGTTAACCTAAAAAAGACGCGGCATAAAGCCGCTGCTACCACAGCAATAAACACTGAATTTAACCCTACACAATAAGTAGTAGCGAGTTTACCTCGCGTCTCTCACTAGTTTAATCTCTGCCTAGAACCTAGAACCTTTTACTTCTTTTGGCTCAATTATTGCATTTAACTAGGTATTATTAATTATTGTGTCAAAAAGCTGATGGAAACAAATCATCTAGATAAGCAAAACTTTTTTGATTTAGGCAACTTAGACTCTTTGCGTCGAGATGCTTTAAACAGCGGTGATGCATCAACCGATGCATCTAAAGCGGCGTTAAAAAAAGCGGCGGCACAATTTGAAGCTATCTTCACCCAAATGCTACTGAAAAGTATGCGTAAAGCCAATGAGGCTTTTGAAGACAAAGAAAGCCCATTTAATGCAAGTGGCGTGAAGTTTTTTGAAGAAATGCACGATCAACAGCTAGCTACAGAGCTTTCATCAAATGGCTCTTTAGGTCTTGCAGATTTAATTGTGCAGCAACTATCGCCAGATGGAAAAAACTTTATGCCAGGCTCTGTTCTTCGTACAACGTCAGATTTCTTTAGTGACCAACGTGCGGGTAGCACCTTACCTCATCAAGAAAACCAAAAGGTCACTGAAAAAGAGCCGCTCGTTGATTCAACTGAAAAAAGCGAACAAAACATAGCGTCTGGCACATTTGAAAATGCTGAGGAATTTGTAAGCACAGTGTGGGAACACGCAAAAACAGCGGCTAAAAAAATTGGTTTAAATCCGGCGGTTATGGTCGCTCAAGCGGCATTAGAAACCGGCTGGGGTAAGCATATTATTAATAAGGGCGATGGCAATAGCTCCAATAACTTATTTAATATTAAAGCTGATAATCGTTGGAATGGTGAAAAAGCCAGTAAGGTCACTTTAGAGTTTGAGCAAGGCACAGCCGTTAAAAAGCAGGCAAATTTTAGAGCGTATGACTCAATTAAAGAGAGCGTAAATGACTTTGTGGACTTTTTAACACAAAACCCTCGCTATCAAGATGCATTAAACAATACAGCAAAACCGCATAAATTTTTAGACTCTCTACAGCAAGCAGGTTATGCAACCGACCCTAACTATGCAGACAAAATAAAAAGAGTGCTTAACAGTAACGAGTTAAAGAATATCGCCACAAGCGTTATCCGCCAAGGAGTAGAGTAACATGTCGTTTAATTTATTAAATATTGCTAATTCAGGAATAAGAGCAAACTCTGAGTTATTGCAAACGACAAGTAAAAATATTGCCAACGTGAATACAGATGGTTATGTGCGTGAACGCACAGAGCATTCTACCATGATCGACAATCAGGTAGGGCGGGGAAATACATATCGACTACTGAATGAATTTGCTCAAAAACAACTAAACCGAGATACATCAAACAAAACATTTTTTGATCAATTTGTGGTTGAGTCAAACCGTGTTGACACCTTATTTTCTGAGGAGTCTAATAGCTTATCAACCAGTATTAACTCATTATTTAATAATGTACAAGAGTCCCTTAATCAGCCCTCATCAACAGTTGCACGCTCTTTAGTTATGACCGACGCTGAAAACTTAATAAACCAAATGGATAGATTGTCAGGGATTGTATTGGATCAAAAAAATGTGGTTAATCAACAGCTCGATATTTTTACAGATGAAGCAAATGGATTGATTCAAAAAATTGGCACACTAAATCAAGACATAGCTGCTGTAAATGGCACCAATAATGCCGCCGACGCCAGTTCAACATTTAACGAGCGTGATAAAGCGATTCGTGACTTATCAAAGCTAATAGACATAGAAACACTTGATGGCCCCAACGGCGAAAAGCTCATATTTATGGGCACAGGCGAAGCGGTGGTAATGCAAAATGGTTCGTTTAATTTATTTTCAACAACCGGCGATCCAGATCCTAACTTTAAAGAGCTCAAGCTTGATGTAAACGGCGGCAAAGCTGTGCCGCTTGAAGTTGATGCCAGTAAATTAAAAGGCAAAATAGGTGGTTTACTTGCCTTCAGAGACGATATTTTAGTACCTGCACAAAATCAAATAGGCCAAATGGGTTTAGCGTTAGCTGATGCATTTAATCAGCAAAATCACTTGGGAATGGATGCTAACGGTAAATTGGGTGGCGATATATTCAATATACCTACGGCAAAAGGCTTTGCCTATCAAGCTAATACCGGTGGTGCAGGGGTTAGTGCAACAGTAGAGCCCGGCAAAGGCAGTAATTTACCTGCCAGTGATTTTATTGTGACTTATACCGCAAACCCAAACGAAGTGAGTATTCAGCCAGTAGATAATAAAGGTGAGCCATTAGGCGCTGCTACAACAGCAACATTTGTCGGCGGCGAAATTAACTCGGCAAATAACCCTGGTGTTGATTTATTTGGCTTGCAGTTAACTATGGCTGGTGTAGGAAATGAAGGCGATAAATTTCAAATTAAGCTCAATTCAGAAGCAGCAGCTAATATTACCCTCGCCACTGGGCGCGGTGAAGACCTAGCGTTAGCATCGCCAATACGCACCGCCGATGACATAAATAACACCGGTAGCGGCGCTATTTCTGCTGGCAGTGTGAGTAGTGTTACCGCTGGTGGCTTTACAACTACCACTCCTCCTGCACTCGCTAATGGAGATATAACCATTGTTAAAGCCGCGGGTACAAATGATTACTTAATTAGCGATGGAAACGGCGCCAATGTGCCAATTACTATTGCACCACCAGGTAAAAATGTTTTGGCTGGCCTTGGTGCTCCTTATGACGGTTATGGTTTTGACTTTGATATTGAAGGCTCGCCAGCCACAGGCGATAGCTTTACGTTAGAGTTTAACAAAGGCGGCTTTGACGATAACCGCAATGGCTTAAAATTAGCCGAGTTACAAAACGGTGACTTAGTGCGCCAAAATGTTGTTTCAAGCTCAGATGCCGATAACCATAAAACCTTTAACCAAGCGTATGCCGGATTAGTAACCGACATTGGTGTGGTAACCAGTCAAGCAAAAACCAATGGTGCTGCATTTGATGCTTTAGCACAACAATCAGAAGCCTGGTACGAATCGTTGTCGGGCGTAAACTTAGATGAAGAGGCGGCTAATTTGCTGCGTTTTCAGCAATCTTATGCTGCATCAGCTCAAGTATTAACTGCAGCACGTTCTATTTTTGACACTTTACTGAGTGCGGCGAGGTAATTATGCGTTTATCAAATAACTTAATGTATCAAAATAGCATTAATAAAATACTACAAAATCAAAATGGCGTAGCAAACGCACAAGAGCGAGTAAATACCGGGCAAAAGTATTTATCTACCTCAGAAGCGCCTGCCGATATATCGCAAGCTATGCTGTATACCAATAAAATACAAAGTAATGAACAGTATACAAAAAACATTAACCAGCTCAATGGCCGACTCAAAACCGAAGAAAGCGTACTGCAAGGTATTAACGAAAGTATTCAAGCAGCTAAAGATATTGCCTTAAAAGCAGGTAATGGCGCATACAGTAAAGACGACTTAAAGTCGTTAGCGTCGGAGCTAACCGAAATACAAAAAACGTTAGCTAATTTAATGAACACCCGTTCAGAAGACGGTAAATACATATTTTCAGGCTACCAAGACAGCACGCAACCGTATCAGTTTGATGCCGCTAGCGGCAAGTACAATTACCAAGGCGATCAAGGCCAGCATAAAATTACTATTGCCGAAGGTGTGTCGATTAAATCTAGCGACAACGGCTACGACACCTTTGAAAAAACCAATGCACGCCTCGATGTAGCATCTAACACAGGCGATGCATCAAGTACGCTTACGGGTTCTGTTTATGTAGATAAACAAGGTGTTTTCGATCAGTTTCATAAAGAGCAATATAACCCTGATCCAGACCCTTTAGTGTCAGCCACAGCAAATACTTTTAATGTAGTGGTTACTGCTGGTGCTAACCCTGGCGATCCGGAACAGTATGAAATTTTACGTGATGGAGTAGCGCAAATACCACCAGTTAGCGGTAATGTAACCGACGAGCCAATAGAGTTTGCCGGAATGAAAATTCAGCTAACCGGCGCAGCACCTGGGCAGCAGCTCGATTTTAGCCTAGAAAAACCCCACAAAGAAAACGTACTTAATACGCTACAAGGTTTAATTACAGGTTTAAATAATGGCACACTTGCGGGGGATGATTTTCAGCAAGTACTAAACGATGGCGTGGTGCAATTACAAAATGCCAGCGAGCAAGTTGTGTTTACGCAAGCAAGTTTAGGTGGGCGCATGAATGCACTTGAAAGAGTTAGCGACTCTAACCTTGCACAAAATATTCAAAACAAAAGTAACCTTTCTGATTTAGTAGAGGTAGACATGGCAGAAGCCATTAGTGAACTCACTCAACAAGAAACCGCACTGCAAGCGTCACAAGCTACGTTTGGCCGGTTAACAAACCTCTCTTTATTTGATTACTTATAAACAGATTATAAGCAGAAATACCTTGCCGCTTTAGTGAATACAAAGCGGCAAAAACCTCCCTCAAAATAGCGGCAATTAATTGTCGTCACTCCAGCTAACCAGATAACTTATTATTAACGTTTAATATTCCAATAGAAAATACTTTAAAAACATGTGTTTATATTTATTTAAAAGTTGGCACAGTAAATGCTTTTCTAGTAATTAGAAATTATCGAATAGTGGTTCCTGTTAAATCGTGTTGAACCACACTCTGTTTAAACCTAGGAGATGGTAAAATGGCATTAACAGTAAATACTAATGTGTCGTCAATAAACGCACAACGTAACCTAACAAGATCTGGCGAAGGCTTAGCAACGTCAATGGAGCGTTTAGCCTCTGGCATGCGTATAAATAGCGCAAAAGATGATGCCGCCGGCTTACAAATTTCAAACAGATTAACATCACAAATAAATGGCTTAGCTGTTGCTCAGCGTAACGCCAACGATGGTATTTCAATGGCGCAAACCGCTGAGGGAGCATTGCAAGAATCGACTAATATTCTACAGCGTATGCGAGAGCTTGCCTTACAGTCTGCCAATGGTTCAAATTCAGCTGAAGATCGTGATGCATTGCAAAAAGAAGTGTCTGCCCTACAAGAAGAATTAACACGAATCTCCGACACCACATCGTTCGGTGGTCAGCAATTATTAGACGGCTCTTACGGCACTCGAAATTTTCAGGTTGGCGCGAATGCCAATGAAACTATCTCTATAAGTTTAAGTAGCACAGCAGCAGATAAAATTGGTTCATTAGAAGCAACTACTAACATCACTGCTACAGCTGGAAGCGTTTCATTTGCAGTAGGTGGTGAAACTTACGATGTAGATGCTTCGGGTGCATCAGACGCAGCCGGTAAAGCGGCAGCGATTAATGCAACAACAGGCGAACATGGCGTTACGGCAGAAGTTGCTAATGTTACAACTGCAACTCTTTCAGCTATGGACTTTGATGGCGGCACAATCGATTTTACATTGGATGGGTCTAATAATGTAACTGGTACTGATGCTGATTCACTTGCAGCTTCAATAAATGATATAGATGGTTACACAGCAGTTAATGATTCAGGTACAATCACAATCACAAATGCTGCAGGGGCTCCTATTGCACTGACTGCTTTTTCAGGTACAGGTACAGGTACTGATGCTGAAGCAACATTTACTGATAGCGCTTCGACTGCGACCGACTTGGAGGAAACAACTCCAACAGTTTCAGCGACAGCTTCAGCTACAACGGAAGTTGTTACTTTATCTTCAAAAGCTGATTTTACTGTAACTGATGGCGCTGCTGGTCCTGTTACTGTTGCAGCCACAGGCGATACTGTTGAAGATATTGATTTAACAACAGAGCTAGGTTCACAAAGTGCAATTGATGTAATTGATGATGCACTTGCTCAAATCGATGATCAGCGCGCGGGTTTAGGTGCGGTTCAAAACCGTTTTGGTCACACAATCAGTAACCTTGCGAATATTCAAGAAAACGTATCTGCGTCACGTAGCCGAATTCAAGATACCGATTTTGCGACTGAAACTGCTGAAATGACTAAAAACCAAATATTACAACAAGCGGGTACGTCAATACTTTCCCAAGCAAACCAAATACCACAGGCAGCAATTAGTTTATTGGGTGGTTAATTATTTAGTTTACTAATTACTGTTTATATAAACGCACTTCAGTTTGAAGTGCGTTTTTTTGTTTTTTGAGATAGTAAAAATTATTTGGGGCATAAATTTATGCGTTATAAAAATTAACAAACAACTATTTTTTTATTTTAAAACAGTTGGTTACGTTTTATTAAATAAATAAACTAATTTATTTTTAAAATACTCCTAAAGATAATTTACTTCCTGCCGTTAACTTAATCAGTACGGAGCTGAGCATACATTTGTGACAGCTCTTGGTTAAATTAAAATAGTAACATTACGAAAGTAATCAGGAGTTTTATTATGATTTCAGTAAATACAAATGTATCTTCACTAAACGCGCAACGTAACCTATCTCAATCAGGTTCTGACTTAGCAACTTCAATGGAACGTCTATCATCAGGTATGCGTATCAATAGCGCAAAAGATGATGCGGCAGGCCTGCAAATATCTAACCGTTTAACATCGCAAATTAATGGTTTAGGTGTAGCGCAGCGTAACGCTAACGATGGTATTTCTATGGCGCAAACTGCTGAAGGTTCAATGCAAGAGTCAACAAACATTTTGCAACGTATGCGTGAACTAGCACTTCAATCAGCGAATGGTTCAAATTCAACAGAAGATCGTGAGTCACTGCAAAAAGAAGTTGTTGCCCTGCAAGACGAGCTAACTCGTATTTCTGATACCACTTCATTTGGTGGTCAGCAGTTATTAAATGGAGATTTTGGTTCAAGAAACTTTCAAGTCGGCTCAAATGCCAATGAAACTATCTCTATAAGTTTAAGTAGCACAGCAGCAGATAAAATTGGTTCATTAGAAGCAACTACTAACATCACTGCTACAGCTGGAAGCGTTTCATTTGCAGTAGGTGGTGAAACTTACGATGTAGATGCTTCGGGTGCATCAGACGCAGCCGATAAAGCGGCAGCGATTAATGCAAGAACAAGTGAGCATGGTGTTACTGCGGAAGTAAACTCTGTTACGACTGCAACACTGAGCTCTCTTGATTTTGACACTGGCGGTACTATGTCATTTGACATAGGTGGGGAAGGGATAACAGGTACATCTAATGCTGAAATAGCATCAGCGATTAATGATTTGGATGGTTATACTGCAGAAGATGATGGTTCAGGTACAATTACAATTACAAATACAGCTGGCGCACCTATAGCATTGACTAATTTTGCTGGTACGGGTAATACCGGTGGCGGTCAAGTTTCAGCTTCGTTTGCCGACAGTGATACTTCAAATACCACAGGTGATGCTTCGTTAGTAAATGGTGGTACAGATTCAGCGACAGCTTCAGCTACAACGGAAGTTGTTACTTTATCTTCAAAAGCTGATTTCACTGTAAATGATAACTCTGCTGGTGATGTTGCTGTTGTAGCCACAGGCGATACTGTTCAAGATATTGATTTAACAACAGAGCTAGGTTCACAAAGTGCAATTGATATAATTGATGATGCTCTTGCGCAAATAGATAGTCAACGTGCCGATTTAGGTGCCGTACAAAACCGTTTTGGCCATACAATCAGTAACCTTTCGAATATTCAAGAAAATGTTTCTGCGTCACGTAGCCGTATTCAAGATACTGATTTTGCAACCGAAACTGCTAACATGACGAAGAACCAAATATTGCAACAAGCAGGTACGTCAATCTTGTCGCAAGCGAATCAGTTACCACAAGCAGCACTTAGCTTATTAGGTTAATAAGTTAAAGTAATAGCTTAATGGTTAGCTAGCTAGTACATAAAGTCAGTATTAGTTTTACAAAAAAAGGAGGTGGCTTTAGCTACCTCCTTTTGTGGTTTAAGGGTTTTAATTGAGCTATTGTTTAATTAACTAATAAATAGGAATCTGTTATGAATACCATTAATTCCAATGCAGAAGTTACATTACCAACTCCGCTTGCGGGTGAAGATAAAGTAGTTGGTCAAGCGGCTAGTTCGCTAACCGAACGCGCTGTTGACCATGTAAAGCAAGCTGACACACAAAATCAGCAACGATTACAGCAAAATCAATACGAAAAAAATAACCAAGAAGTAACTGCTCAGCCGTTAGAGCGTGAACAGCTAGAAAAAATGGCGCAGCAATTGCAGGACTTTATGGGTGAAATGAACCGTAGCTTACAGTTTCAGGTAGACGAGGACTCTGGCCGCGATGTAATTAAAGTGCTAGATAAAGACACTGGCGATATTATTAAACAATATCCATCGGAAGAGGTGTTAAATTTAGTGTCTAAGTTATCTGAAACTGCGGGCTTATTGATAGATCACACTGTATAGCGCCTAAATGGTGGCTTAATTTTTCATTTAAATAGTTATTAAAGAGGGTAATATGGCTATTTCGTTTACAGGGTTAGGCTCAGGCTTACAAGTATCAGAAATTGTAGGTGCATTGGTAAATGCCGAAAAAGCCCCTTTTGAATCGCGTTTAAATAGAAAAGAGGGTAATTTAACCACAGATATTTCTGCCGCTGGGGCACTTAAGGCGGCACTTGTAAAAGTGCAAGAATCTATGACCGCGCTTGGCAAGGTCGATAACTACCAAAAGCGCACAGCATCGGGTAATGATGATTTTATATCTCTTAGCTCAAACAAAGACGCCGAGCCAGGCAGTTATAATGTAAAAGTTGATGCACTGGCACAAGCCCATAAGTTATCGTCTCCTGCATTTGCTGCCGATGAGGCGATTGGTGGTGGTGTGATTACTATTGGCTCTGGAGATAACAGTTTTTCGACTGTGCTGTCGCCTACTAATACACTGGAAGATTTAAGAGACCGAATAAATAACGGCCCATACACTGGCTCTGACTCTAATGACTCTGTGGTAGCAACGATAGTAACCAGTGATGCAGGTCAACATTTGGTTTTAACCAGTAAACAAACCGGTGAAGAAAACGCCATTACCATTACCGTACAAGATAGCGATGGTAACAATACCGATGTAGGCGGGCTCTCTCGCTTAGCCTATGACGTGTCTGATGCGGACCCTGCAAACCATACGACTAATTTAACTGAGGTAAATGCGGCGCAAAATGCTCAAATAACCATTGATGGTACTTTAATTGCTTCAAGTAGTACGAACGAGTTTAAAAGTGTTATTGATGGCGTAGATATTACGGCTAAAAAAACCCAAGGTATTGATGATGACGTAAGCACATTAACAGTAAAAGAAAACAATAATAATATTAAAGCTGGACTTGATGGGTTTGTTAAAAGTTACAATGAGCTGTTAGAGCTAAGTAAGAATTTAGGTAAATCTGGCGAGGATGGCGCTGGCGTAATGGCGGGTGATTCTCTGCTACGTGGTGTTATGTCAAAGTTAAGGCAAGAAATTACCAACAGTGTTGACTTGGGCGATGGTAACTCTTTATCGCTATCGCAGTTGGGTGTTGAAGCCGACAGATACGGTAAGTTAAGCTTAGATAGCGAACGCTTAGACGAGCAAGTAAAAAATGATGTTGATTTAGTGCAGCAGTTTTTTGTAGGTAAAAATACTGACGAAGGTGGTTTTGCCCAATCGTTTGATGAGTTAATGAACTTTTATACTAAGTCAGATGGTTTAATTCAAAACAGAATAGAAAGTAAAGAAGGGCAGCTGCGCGATATTGATGACGAGCGCGTGTCGTTTGCGCGTAAAATGGAGTCACTAGAGTCGCGCTTGTATGCGCAGTACAATAGCATGGATTTATTGGTGGCAGGCTTAAACTCTACCAGTAGCTATATTCAAGCGCAGTTAGACAATATGCCAGGTGTGGTAAGGCAGTCTAAATAATATGTGTTATTAATTTAAAAAGGCCGCTAAGTATTTAACTTAGCGGCCTTTTTATTGTGTGCCACTTAGTGTGCTTGGTGATGGTATGCTAAGGGTTGGTTTTTACTGTTAAGTCGACTTATAAGCGTTTATGGCTTTATCCGACTTTTTATGTTTGAGTATCGCATTAAACGACTCTACTTTTTGGTTTTCTGCGGTTGCTAAAATTATATTAATTTGCGTTTGCAGTACACTTAACTCATCAACACTTGGCGGTGAGGTACTTTCGCACCAATTTACTAAGTGTTTATTTAATAACTCAAGCGAATTAGCAGCACCATCGGCCCTGTTGCTATTAACTTGAGCTTGAAGCTCGCAGAGTAATTGTTTAATTTGCTCTGCGGCTTGTGTTGACTTTATTGGCATAGTTATTAAATAGCCGGCATACGTTGGTCGGCAGGAATACCCTCCCAACCCTCTTTAATTTCTTTAACAATGCTTGATACTTCAGTAATCGCTTCAATATCGTTGTTTATGTTCGCTTGCGTTAAACGACGCTGACAATAATCATAAAGAGCCAATAAATTATCCGAAATACTCGGGTCTTGTTCTACTTTTAAATTAAGCGCATCTTGCAGTGCACCTAATAGTAAAATACAGGCAGAGATGTTTTCGCCTTTTTTAGCTATTTCTTTGCGCTCAATAAACCCTTTTGTAGCTGCTAAACGGCCGATAATATTACTAAATATAAGGTTTATTTGTTCGTAAGGAGTCATTTCGGCAATGCTACTAGCACGAACTTGACCGTATTTTTTTACTGAGATGTGAGCCATGGAAAATCCTAAAATTTAAAGCAATAAAATTATGTGAAAGCTATTATAAAAACTTATATAAAAAATCAATATAGCTTTTATACTTCTATAAGAATAAAGCAATATTAATGCCAAGCATTTTCGCTTATTTATGTATCGGCATTTATGGTCACAACTTAAGTAAACAATTTAAATTAATTATAAATATAATAACAATACAGGATGAACTTGCTTAATAAAGAGGGTGGCAGCATTTTGTTAACTAATTATTTTCATTCCAGTACTAATTACCTAGCTTTTAAGGGGTGGTATTTACTTGATGTGTCTGTTTTTTGGCGTTAATGTCAAAAAATCGCCGCTATTACTTGCATCAAAATCCAACTGGCTTACAATTTGATTAATAAAACAAATTAGTGAAATAAATGGCTCGCTAAAAAATGATCTTAATTTTAGATAATAATAATAATCGCTCTATTGGATTATATGCATCCCTTACTTTTATTGGTGAGGCGGTACAGTTGCAAACAGAAGCTGACTTTGAGCAGGCATGTAGTCACTATCAAAATAAAGAATGTATTGTAGTATTAGGGGCGCTGCAATCTTTGGATCATGAAAGTTTAATTAAACGCTATCCAACATTTCCTTTTTTACTCATTGGTGAAACGCTTAAACCGCTACTGAGTCTCGCTAATGTTGTGGGGTTGATATGTGAGCCATTTACTCATGAAGTAACGACCCAGCTATTACACGACTGTCAGCAATATCAGCGCATGTTGCCTCACGAGCATAAACATAACAAAGAAAAAAGCACCTTTGATGGCCTTGTAGGTGAAACCAAAGCCGTAAAAGATTTACGCTTTTTAATTACTCAAGTTGCTAAAACCGATGCTAACGTACTTATTTTAGGAGAGTCGGGCACAGGTAAAGAAGTAGTTGCTCGTAACGTACATCTGCTTTCTAAGCGTAACAAAGGCCCATTTGTACCAGTAAACTGTGGGGCAATTCCTGCGGAGCTACTAGAAAGTGAACTATTTGGCCATGAAAAAGGTGCATTTACCGGGGCTATTTCAGCGCGTAAAGGCCGTTTTGAGTTAGCGCAAGGTGGCACGCTCTTTTTAGATGAAATTGGTGATATGCCGCTGCAAATGCAAGTTAAGTTACTACGTGTACTACAAGAGCGTAGCTATGAGCGCGTTGGCGGTACCAAAGCGATTCAGGCTGATGTGCGTGTGATTGCTGCAACCCACCGTGACCTTGAAAGCATGATAGAAAAAGGCTCATTTAGAGAAGATTTATACTATCGCTTAAATGTTTTTCCTATTGAGAGTCCATCTCTTGCCCAACGCGCAGAAGACATACCATTACTACTTAAAGAGCTTATGCGCCGCGTAAATGAGCAAAGCGGTACTACTGCTAAGTTTACAGAACGTGCTATTGATAGTTTAAAAGAACATTCTTGGCCGGGTAATATCCGTGAGCTGGCGAACCTTGTTGAACGCATGGTTATTATGTTTCCAGATAAAGTGGTGGATGTTCCTGATTTACCCAATAAATACCGCTACATTGAAGTTGAAGCCTATGAGCCACAGTACCCAGAAGAGCTGATGGAGCGTGATGCCTTTAATGATATTTTTAGTGGCGGATTTAGCGAAGATGAAATAGATCTAGAAGATGATTTTGTTCAGGCTGCACCTGGTTTATTGCCCGATGAAGGTATTGAGCTTAAGGAGTACTTAGCTGAGCTTGAAATTAACTTAATAACACAGGCATTAGAGCGCTTTGATTACGTTGTCGCCCGTGCTGCTGAAGTACTTGGTGTAAGACGAACCACTCTGGTCGAAAAAATGAAAAAATATAACCTGACGAGAGATTGAGAGCTAAGTACAGGTGTTATATTTTAGGTATTAGGTATTAGGTATTAGATATTAGGTTAGAAAAACTAAACACCGGTAGTTACACTGAATCCGTTACAGGTTCTATTTTTTAGCAGGTTTACCCCACGTCTGCGTTGGGTGCCAACTTACTGTTTTTTTGGGTAAATATAACAATTAAAGGGTTAAAACCAAAAAGCCTAAAGTTATGCTATTTGCTTAACCTTTAACCTTTAACCTTTAACCTTTAACCTTTAACCTTTAACCTTTAACCTTTAACCTTTAACCCTAACTTTTTAACTTCTTCCTTCCTAAAACAGTTATTACTATGATCGTTAACCATTCCACAGGCCTGCATGTAGGCATACACTGTGGTTGGGCCTAAAAACTTAAAACCGCGCTTTTTTAAATCTTTTGCAAATAACGTTGATGCTTCAGTAACTGCAGGGTAATCCGCAAGCGTCTCTAAATCGTTTACCTGAGGTTTATTGCCAACAAATCTCCATTGGTAATTACTAAAGCTGCCAAATTCTTTTTGAATCTCAATAAATCGTTGAGCATTATTAACTGTGGCAGCAATTTTTAAGCGGTTACGCACTATGCCCGCATTTTGCATTAATGTTTCTAGGTCCTGCTCAGTAAAGGCCGCTACTTTGTATACATCAAAGTTGGCAAAGGCGTTTTTATAATTAGCGCGCTTTTTTAATATGGTGTACCAGCTGAGCCCCGCTTGTGCCGATTCTAATGTCAAAAACTCAAAAAGTAGGTGATCGTCATACACAGGTACGCCCCATTCATGGTCATGGTAATCCACGTAGTCGGGTTTTGAAGTATCTAACCATGGACAGCGATACTGAGCTTCCTCTTTCATGCTTATTCCTTAGCGCGTCATTTTTACGGCACGTATTTTAACTGTTTAAATTGTTGATATTATAAGGAAATAATTTTGGTACATATTGTGCATTAGCCAGTATATCTACATTATTTTAGAGAGTTGATTATGGCCCTTGCAAGTGTGCTAAAACCCCAGTTTATTTCTGCTAATCAGTATAACCCATGTTTACTGCAAGAGGAGTATGTTGGTGAGTTGAGTGATTTGCGTCAACAAGCAAGTTGGCTCTCTCATCTGGTTGATACCATGCCTGCGGGCGTGATTGTACTCGATGGTAAAGGAATGATCGCTAAGGCAAACCAAATAGCTATCGATATGCTCGGCGAGCCATTAGAAGGAGAGAAGTGGTTTAGCGTTATTCAGCGCTCATTTCGTCCTCATCAAGATGATGGTCATGAAGTGTCGTTAAAAGATGGACGCTTAATAAAGCTCGATATTACTGCACTCGCGCCTGAGCCTGGGCAACTTATACTAATGACCGATTTAACCGAAACCCGACGCTTACAAAAGCGAGTCGCGCATATGCAGCGTTTAAGTGCCTTAGGTAAAATGGTTGCGTCTTTAGCTCATCAAGTACGCACACCGTTATCAGCGGCTATGTTGTATGCCGCAAATTTAGGCTCAAAACGCTTACCCGAAGCGTCTCGCGGCAGTTTTCATACTAAATTAATGTCACGTTTAAAAGATTTAGAAACCCAAGTAAACGACATGCTGTTATTTGCTAAAAGTGGTGATCAGCAAGTGGTTGAGCAAGTGTCGATGCAACAGCTACTAAGTGAAGTTAAAGCCGGTGCCGATGCTATGGTAGCGCTCAATGATAGCGAATTAAATGTGAGCTTACCTGAACCCGATATTGAAATTATGGGTAACAAAACAGCATTGGCTAGCGCAATTCAAAACCTAATTCATAATAGTATTCAAGTTATTGGCAGTGGCGCACAAGTACATCTTAGTGCCTTGCGTGATATGCAAGACCCTGATTATGTCCGCATTAGTGTTAGTGATAATGGCCCTGGGCTTGATTTAGCACAAACTGAAAAAATATTTGAACCCTTTTATACCACTAAAAGCCAAGGTACTGGTTTAGGACTTGCCGTTGTAAGTTCAGTGGCCAGTGCACATCAGGGACGTGTTGAAGCAAACAACAACCCACAAGGGGGAGCAATTTTTAGTATGTTGCTACCTATTAGTGTCATATCTAAATTAGGGGAGTCACAATGAGTAACACTATTTTAGTTGTAGAAGATGACGCCGGACTTCGTGAAGCATTAATTGATACGCTTGAAATGTCAGGTATAGCCTGTATGGCCGCCAATAGTGCCGAGCAAGCCATGGTGCTACTAAAAAAAGAAGTATTTTCATTGGTGGTCAGTGATGTACAAATGGGCGCAATGAGCGGCTTGGATTTATTACGTAGTATTAAATTAAATTACCCTGATTTACCCGTACTAATGATGACGGCCTACGCCACTATTGATGATGCTGTAGAGGCAATGCGTTTAGGCGCAATTGATTATATGGCTAAGCCATTTGCACCAGAAGTGCTATTGAATATGGTGAGTCGTTACTTACCAGAAAAAGAAAAAGAAACAGACGGGCCCATTGTCGCCGACCCTAGTAGTATTCAATTACTCGAACTTGCTAATAAAGTTGCTCGATCAGATGCCAGTGTGATGGTGCTTGGGCCAAGTGGCTCTGGTAAAGAAGTACTGGCGCGTTATATTCATGATAAATCAAAACGCTGTAATGAACCGTTTGTTGCGATTAACTGTGCGGCTATTCCTGAAAATATGCTCGAAGCCACTTTATTTGGCTACGAAAAAGGCGCGTTTACCGGTGCTATTCAAGCTTGCCCTGGTAAGTTTGAACAAGCACAGGGCGGTACTATTTTACTTGATGAAATCACCGAAATGGATTTAGGCCTGCAAGCCAAGCTGTTACGTGTACTACAAGAGCGTGAAGTTGAGCGTTTAGGTGGTCGTAAAACCATTGCACTGGATGTACGTGTGCTTGCCACAAGTAACCGAGAGTTAAAAGAAGCGGTTGCTGAAAACCAGTTCCGCGAAGATTTATACTATCGACTCAATGTTTTCCCACTGCTGTGGCGACCACTGTGTGAGCGCCCAGGTGACATTATTGTGTTGGCTAAACATTTGATTGAACGTCACTTAAGTAAAAGCAAAGAGCCAATGGCGTATTTAGATAGCAGTGCAGAGCAAAAACTGCTTAGCCATAGTTGGCCCGGGAATGTACGCGAACTAGATAACGTTATCCAGCGAGCATTAATTTTACGCAGTGGAAATAGTATTGATGAGCATGCGATTTTTATCGAAAACCTAGCCCCAACGCATTTTGTGGCTGAAACTAAAGCTGACTTTGAGCCTGTAAAAAGTAGTCTCAGTAACGCTTATTATGATGAAAAAGCAGCGTCTGCAGATGAGCAAAAAAATGATTTGTTAGCCGTCGATACTGGTAGTTACAAAGATGAGCTTAAAGATAAAGAACATCGTATTATTTTAGAAACCTTGGCACGCTGCCAAGGAAAACGCAAAGAGGTCGCCGAAACCTTAGGTATTAGCCCGCGTACTTTACGCTACAAATTAGCACAAATGCGTGATTTAGGTATTTCCCTCCCAGCATAACCCCCATAAGCCCTAAGTTCAATCACTTGAATTTAGGGCTGTCAAAACTCTGACTGCTTAATTATTTTACTTAAAGCGTTGTTTTAATTGGTTTTAATTTTTGGCATGTTTTGTGCTTTATTCTCTTTAAGAGTTTACTGCATTATCAGAGACAATTATGAAAATTCAAAACAGTGCTTTATTTCAAGAAATGCAATCAATGGCTGCAGAGGCCACACGTAGTAATCAAGTTAATAACTTGCCAACGCAAGTGCAATCAACCTCTACAGCACAGTTTGGTGACATGTTGAGTAATGCCCTTAATACAGTGCATGAACTTCAGCAAGACACAGGACAAAAAGTAAAAGCGGTAGAGAATGGCGACAGAAGCGTATCACTTGCTGAGGCTATGATTGCTTCGCAAAAGTCTTCTGTGGCATTTGAAGCTACGGTACAGGTTCGTAATAAGCTTGTTGAGTCTTATAAAGAAATTATGAACATGCCTGTTTAACTAGGTAGTGGAGAATTATTGTGGCGCAATCTAATCAATCTACAGATCTGGCACTTGCTGATGGCATGATGGAGCAAAGTGAAAACGAAGATCAACAAGAGCAAAAATCAGGCTATTTCAGTTCCCTTGGTGGTGTTGATGTTTTACGTCAAATTACCCTGATTGTTGCATTAGCTATTTGTTTAGCCATTGCTATTTTCGTTATTATTTGGGCTCGTCAGCCAGATATGCGCCCTTTAGGTAAAATGCAAACTGAAGAGTTAATAGAAACACTCGACTTTTTAGATGCACAAAAAATTGACTACCAACTTGATGGCAATGTGGTCTCGGTGGATGAAACTGAATATCAAAATATCAAGTTATTGATGACCCGTGAAGGTTTAGATCAAGGGCCTACATCAGGTAGCGACGTTATTATGCAAGACATGGGGTTTGGGGTAAGCCAGCGTTTAGAACGTGAGCGCCTTAAACATGGCCGTGAGCAACAACTTGCCCGTACTATAGAAGAGCTAAATAATGTTACTCGCGCCAAAGTATTGTTAGCTATTCCCAAAGAAAATGTATTTGCCCGTAGAGAGAAAAAACCCTCTGCGACTGTTGTACTTACTCTTAAACGCGGTCGCTCTCTAGATGGCGAAGAAGTTGACTCGGTTGTTGATATGATAGCTTCAGCGGTACAAGGGCTTGAGCCTTCGCGCGTTACTGTGACCGATCAAAATGGTCGTTTATTAAATTCAGGCTCGCAAACCTCTTTAGCTGCACGCTCGCGTAAAGAATACGATATAGAACGTAAACGTGAGCAAGAATACCTAGAAAAAATCGACAGTATTTTAATTCCCGTGGTTGGATTAGGTAATTACACCGCACAAGTAGATTTAAGTATGGACTTTAGTGCGGTAGAAGAAACACAAAAACGTTACAACCCAGATTTACCTGCGGTAAGAAGTGAAACGACCTTTGAAGAAAATAATATTGGTGGCCTAGCGGTTGGTATTCCAGGCGCGCTTACTAATCAGCCACCAGTTAACTCAACTATTTCTGAAGGTGCGATGGCGGGCGGTGCAGGCACTGCAACCTCACCGAGTAGAACTCACAAAGAAGCCACTCGTAACTATGAACTCGATACCACTATTTCACATAAGCGTCAGCAAACTGGAGTGATCCGCAGAATAAGTGTCTCTGTTGCGGTTGATTACCTGCCTACGGTGGGTGAAAATGGTGAAACAACTATGACGCCACGCTCGGTTGAAGCCCTGTCAAATATTCGTCGCTTGTTACAAGGTGGCGTAGGCTTTGATATGCAACGTGGTGATGCACTTGAAGTAGTGACCGTGCCATTTGTTCGTGAAGACTCAGCGCTTGATTTCGAATTGCCTTTATGGGAACAAGACTGGTTTATGAAAATGATGCGCTTAGTATTAGGTGCGCTGGTTATTATTGTACTGATTTTAGCTGTCGTTAAGCCTATGCTTAAGCGCTTAATTTACCCAGATAATACACTTGAAGAATATGATGAAGACTCTCTTAGTTCAGGTGTTGATCTTGGTGACAGCACATTAGATATGCTAAATAATGACTTTGATTCTGCTTCAGTTGGCTTCTCAAGCGATGGTACACTACAGTTACCAGACCTACATGGCGACGAAGACTTACTCAAAGCGGTTCGTGCCCTTGTAGCCAATGAACCAGAACTATCATCACAAGTAGTGAAAGCGTGGTTAACAGAAGATGACTGATCAAGAACAAAAACAACTACCACCGGCGTTTGATGTTGATAAGCTTGATGGTGTAGATAAAGCGGCGATATTATTGCTGAGTTTATCTGAAGAAGATGCAGCGCAAATCCTAAAGCACTTAGAGCCAAAGCAAGTGCAAAAGGTAGGTATGGCCATGGCGGCAATCGATGATTTGTCGCAAGCTAAAATCAGCGCAGTGCACAACTTGTTTATTGAACAAATTCAGAGCTTTAGTACGATAGGTTTTCAGTCTGAAGATTTTATCAAAAAAGCACTTACAGCCGCATTAGGTGAAGATAAAGCTGCCAGCTTGATAGACCAAATAGTGATGGGCTCAGGCGCTAAAGGTCTTGATTCATTAAAATGGATGGACTCTAAACAAGTGGCTAACATTATTCGTAATGAGCATCCACAAATTCAAACAATTGTGCTTTCTTATTTAGAGCCTGAACAGTCGGCTGAAATTTTAGCGCAATTTCCTGAAAAAGTGCGCCTCGATTTAACCATGCGTATTGCTAATTTAGAAGAAGTACAACCGGCAGCATTGCAAGAATTAAACGAAATTATGGAAAAACAATTCGCTGGTCAAGCGGGTGTACAAGCTGCGAAAATGGGTGGCTTAAAAGCGGCTGCAGATATTATGAACTACCTCGATACCAATGTTGAAGGGCAGTTAATGGATTCTATCCGTGAGCATGACGAAGAAATGTCGCAACAAATTCAAGACTTAATGTTTGTCTTCGAAAACTTAATGGATGTAGACGACAGAGGTATTCAAGCAATTTTACGTGAAGTGCCGCAAGATGTATTAATGAAAGCCATTAAAGGCACTGACGATGCCCTTAAAGAGAAGATTTTGGGTAACATGTCAAAACGTGCTGCTGAAATGCTCGCTGATGACTTAGAAGCTATGGCACCAGTGCGCATTAGTGAAGTAGAAGCGGCGCAAAAAGAAATTTTATCAACAGCACGTCGTCTATCAGATTCAGGTGAAATTATGCTTGGTGGTGGCGGTGGTGAGGAGTTCTTATAAACTATGAGTCACTCTAAAGGTCGCCCATTACATGCAGATGAAGCTGATGAGTTATTAAAAAATTGGCCAATTCCTGATGTTGCTCCCGATGAGCGAAGTTTTGGCAATCGCTCTACGGCTTATGGCACACCCTTAGCCGAGCTATACCGTAAAAAAATAGCAAAAGAGCAAGTAGAAGAACCGGAAGAACCAGAGCTGCCTTCATTAACTATGGTAGAGCTGGAGCGTATTCGCCAAGATGCCTACGAAGAAGGCCTTAAACAAGGGCACGAACAAGGCTATATAGATGGCTTTGACAAAGGCGTAACCGAGGGTAAAGAGGCGGGTTACAAAGAAGGTGTAGAGCTGGGTAAAACACAAGGCCAAGAAGACGTTAAACCATTAATTGATGAGCAGTTGACCAGCCTGCGTGGCTTACTAGATAGTTTAAGCGACCCGCTTAAAAAAGTGGACGAGCAAGCAGAAAAACAGCTGGTACAGCTAGCCACTATGCTCAGTGAAGCGATTATTTATCAAGAAGTAAAAACATCACCTGATATTATTTTACATACTTTGAAAAAAAGCATTGATGCACTTAATGCAGAACAAGAAAAAGTTCGAATTCATCTTCATCCAGATGACTTAACGCTGATAAAAGCCAGTTATGGTGAACAAGCTATTGAAGATAATCATTGGCAATTAATTGCAGAACCCACTCTAGAGCGGGGCGGTTGTGAAGTTAAAACAACGTTATCATCTTTAGATATGACCTTGAAAACCCGTGTCAAAGAAACGTTGGAAAGCTTTTTGCATAACAGTGGTATCTAACTTTTTTATTGGCGTGTTATGTCTGTGAGCGATACTTCATTAAGCGAACGCTTATCTCAATACCAACGGCATATTAAAATTCCAGCGCCTGCAGTCGCGGGAGTTTTAACGCGTGTGGTTGGTTTAACACTGGAAGCTAAAGGTCTGCGCGCTCCGGTAGGCAGCCAATGTAAAATTGAAACAATGAACGGCTTTGTTGACGCTGAAATTGTTGGATTTAACGATCAAACTTTGTATTTAATGCCTAACGACCACATTTCAGGTGTACTGCCTGGTGCGCGAGTTATCCCCCAAGTTAATGACACTGGTTTGCCTGTTGGCATGAGTTTACTTGGTCGAGTGGTAGACGGCTTAGGCAGACCTTTAGATGGCTTAGGTAAAATTAATGCAGAACATACACTCAAATTTGCTCAAAATGCAATAAACCCTCTTGCAAGACGCCCCATTAGTAAGCCTATGGATGTGGGGGTACGTGCTATTAACTCGGTGATTACTGTCGGCCAAGGCCAGCGCATGGGCTTATTTGCAGGCTCTGGTGTGGGTAAATCAGTATTATTAGGCATGATGACCCGAGGCAGTGAAGCCGATGTGATTGTAGTGGGTTTAGTCGGTGAGCGTGGTCGAGAAGTAAAAGAATTTATTGAAGAAATACTGGGTGTTGAAGGGCGTAAACGTTCAGTTGTTGTTGCAGCCCCCGCTGATGCCTCACCATTAATGCGATTAAAAGGCTGCGAAAGTGCGGTAACCATTGCAGAGTATTTTCGAGATCAAGGTTTAAACGTATTGTTATTACTCGACTCGGTAACGCGTTATGCCATGGCGCAGCGTGAAATAGCACTGGCTGTAGGTGAACCTCCTGCAACCAAAGGTTATCCGCCTTCAGTATTTGCTAAATTACCCGCATTAGTTGAACGTGCCGGTAATGGCGGAGAAGGGCAAGGCTCTATTACTGCCTTTTTTACTGTACTGAGTGAAGGTGATGATATGCAAGACCCAATTGCTGATGCCGCACGTGCCATACTTGATGGGCATATTGTTTTATCGCGTGATTTAGCTGACAGTGGTCATTACCCTGCCATTGACATAGAAAAGTCTATTTCTCGAGTAATGCCACAAGTGGTTTCAGAGCCACATATGCAACAAGCTCGAGTACTTAAACAGGTATATTCTATGTATCAACAGAACAAAGACATGATCACCTTGGGTGCTTATCAAAAAGGCAGTGACCAAATGCTCGATCAGGCAATAAACATGATGCCAAGAGTAAACGCATTTTTACAACAAGGTATGCGTGATGTGATTAGCTATGATGATGGCCTTCAAGGGCTCGCTCAATTATTAGGACAAGCATAATGGCAAAAAATAAACTGCATTTGTTGCTCAAGCTTGAAAATGAAAAAGAAGAAACTTTGCGGATGAGTTATTTGCAAGCCAATCAAAACTTGCAGCTAAATCAGCAAAAGCTGCAGGGCTTAAATGACTTTCGACTTGAATACACACAGCAACTGCATATTAAAGGTCAATCGGGCTTATCAAGTGCCGGATTTAGCCAGTATCACGCATTCATAGCCAAGATTGAAGAGGCTACTCGTCAACAAGCGAGTACCGTTAATACCGCAAAACAAGTAGTAAGCCAGCGTAAAACGTTATGGTTAAAACAACAAGTTAAAGCCAAAGCGGTTGCTAAGCTAATTGAAAAGCAACAGTTAAAAGCGGACATGCTGGTGGCTAAGAATGAACAAAAAATGCTAGATGAGTTTTCCTCTAATCAGTTTTATCAAAGGAATAAAGCGCTATAAGGTAGGCATGTTAATTGCTTAGATTCTATAAGAGCAATGTTTGTTAGGATTGTGCGGTGGGCTGTTGCCGCTTTTATTAGGTGATTTATGGCGATGAATGATATTTCAATGTTGGCGGTATCTGAGCAAGACTCATACTTAGTCAAAAAAGACAGTGATAAAGCAAAGCTAGATAGCAGTAATGATGCTGGCTTTTTTGATCAATTAGCTCTTGCTAGTCAAGCTTCTGAAACACAAGGGGCGCAAGCCAAAGCGCCACAAAAACAATCATCAGATGAACCATCCGACTTAAAAGAGCAAACTAACGAAGATAAGCCTTTGAGCGGTGAAGATATGCTGGCGCAAATTAATGCGGCACAGGTAATCGATACCTCAGTAAAAAATCCCCCTCATGGCGGCGCACAGTTAATAGATAAAGACGGTGTCAAAATAAACATCAAGCCTGAAGATAAGCTTGCACCTATTGTTATTAATTTGCCAAGTGATGAAATTGTTGATGACGCTGCCATTTCACAAACACAAAATGTTGTAGGTGTTGAATCAGCGAGCAAAGCTGCAGTGGAGTCTTCACAGCTCGGTACTAAATCGATAGCGACAACTGGACAATATGAGGCTGTTACAAATGATCTAGCGGTGGCCAAACCATCAGAAAAGCCGACTGATACTACCGGCACGAAAGCATCGATAGATGCGTCTGTTTTGGCGCTGTTATCAAAAGATGATAATGCAATTAAAGCAGATAAACTTTTAGCAAACTTAACGCCTGCTCAACAAGATGAACTAGCCACTGAGCTTGATGCTATCAGTAAGCCCATTAATAAAGACAATATAGCGGATTTAAAGCAGTTACTCAGTAAGTATGTTAGCGAAAGTGAGAAGCCGCAGACTCCTCAGCAGGTCATTAATGCACAAATAAGTACGCTAACTACCCCAGAGAAACAGGCATTGCTCAATCAATTGCGGGGATACATTAAAAGCGAGTCTCTTTCTACTAAAGAACTGACCTCTTTAAAAGGGGTTATCAGTGATTTAGAAACTGCTATTAACGCAGATACTTTGTTTAGTGCCAAAGATAAGCCATTGTTTGCCAATAATACTTTGACACCAGTTGTTACACCTAAAACACAACAAGGTACTGAATCAGCTAATGTAAAACCTGAGCTAAAACCAGAGGGTTCAAAATCGGTAGCCGAAACACCTGAGGAGCTTGCTAAGCAGCTCGATGCGTTACAAAAAGAGAGTATGCGTGCCACTAACGCAGAACAAATGCCACCGCGTGCTGCACAGGTTTTTTCTCAAATCATTAATATATTTGATAAATCGTCGCTTAATACGCTCGCTAAATACGATAATTTAGGCTACGAGCAAGCTATTATTGAAGCGCAAAGTTTACAGGCCGGGCAGTTGCAAAGTACTGCACAAGCTAAACAGGTAAGCATTGATCCTGCTACCTTACAGGCATTAAATATTATTAAAAGTGATGCCGCAAAAATGCTACAAGAGCGCGTTAGCTCAATGTTAAGTATTAATAATAAAGAAGCTGAAATTCGTTTAGACCCGCCAGAAATGGGCAGTATGCAGATTCGTATTCGAAGTGATGCAGAGCAAGCACAAATAAACTTTGTAGTGCAAAATCAGCAAGCCAAAGAAGCATTGGAGCAGTCGCTACCTAGGCTTAGAGAATTATTAATGCAGCAGGGTTTAGAGCTAGGTGAAAGCAGTATTTCTTATGGCGATTCATCGGCAGAACAAAATGAGCAACAAGAAGGTCAGGCACAAGGTCAAATGGCTAATAATCGCTCTTCAGATGAGACAAATAGTGAGCAACCAGATAAGCAAATACAGGGTTCTGGACAACAAACGTCATCATCAATAGATTACTATGCCTAAGTCCTGCTATTATAATAGTTAAAACAAGCAAATACCTTTGCAAATAAAGGAAATACAATGGCTGAAGATACTAATTTAGAAATAGAAGAAGTAAGTAAAAGTAAACGCAAACTCATAATAATTATTGCCGCTGTATTACTTATTGTTGGCGCTGTGGCAGGGTACTTTTTATTATCAGGTGGTGATGAGCCAGTAGAAACCCTTGCAGATGATGCTGCCAAGGGTGAGGTAGCTGCTGCGCCAACAAGTTCTTCGGCAACGGTTGGCATTGCTTTATATGTTGCGATGCCTAGACCGTTTATTTTTAATGTGCCAGGGGCTAGTCGCGATAGAATTGTACAGATTAAAGTGCAATTATTAGTGCGCGGCGATGATAATGAAGAAACGGCTAAAAAACACATTCCACTGATTGAAGGCACACTCCTGAGTGTATTTTCCATGACAACGGCTGATGAACTTAGCACCAGTGTAGGCAAAGAAACACTGCGTTTTACTGCACTTGATAAAGTACAGGCCGCTATGATGGATGTTGAAGGGAATAAAGTAATTGAGCGGGTACTATTTACCGGCTTTGTGATGCAATAAGGGGCCAGTGTGAGCGATTTATTATCCCAAGACGAAATTGATGCACTATTACATGGTGTCGATGAAGTCGAAGAGGAAGATACACACGACGGTGAAGATGGTGAGGGAAGTACACTACAGTACGACTTTTCTTCGCAAGATCGCATCGTGCGTGGTCGCATGCCGACACTTGAAATTGTTAACGAGCGATTTGCCCGTCACATGCGAATTAGCTTATTTAACATGATGCGCCGCACCGCTGAGGTGTCAATTAACGGCGTGCAAATGATCAAGTTTGGTGAGTACATACATACCTTGTTTGTACCAACGAGTTTGAATATGGTGCGTTTTCGTCCACTAAAAGGCACCGGCCTTATTACCATGGAAGCACGCTTAGTATTTATACTGGTAGACAACTTCTTTGGTGGCGATGGCCGTTATCATGCCAAAATTGAAGGACGTGAATTTACCCCAACAGAACGCCGAATCGTGCAAATGCTGCTGAAAATAATTTTTGAAGATTACAAAGAAGCATGGGCACCAGTGATGGATGTGTCGTTCGAGTACCTCGATTCTGAGGTAAATCCTGCGATGGCTAATATTGTTAGCCCAACCGAAGTGGTGGTTATTAGCTCTTTTCATATTGAGCTGGATGGTGGCGGGGGAGACTTCCATATCGCGCTACCTTATTCAATGCTCGAACCTATCAGAGAGCTATTGGATGCGGGTGTTCAGTCTGATACTGAAGATACCGATTTACGTTGGAGTAAGGCGCTTCGTGACGAAATACTGGACGTAGAAGTCGATTTATCGACCCAGCTACTTGAAGTTGATTTAAGCTTAAAACAAATAATGGAGCTCAAAGCCGGGGATATAATTCCAGTTGAAATGCCTGAGCATATTACCGTATTTGTGGAAGAACTCCCTACATTTAGAGCTAAAATGGGTCGTTCACGCGATAACGTTGCGCTACAAATTAGTGAAAAAATTAAACGCCCTGATTCAGTTAAATCTGAGCTACATGTCTTTACCAAAGGCGGCAAAAAAATTGATTCAGATGCAGAATTAGCAGAACTAGAAGATGATTTACACCTTTCAAACGGTGTAGACTTAGACTGGTAATTGATTAAAAGGTTAAAAGTATGAGCGATGATCAAGATACAATGGACGAATGGGCAGCAGCACTTGCTGAAGCTGAAGGCACTGACGATAGTCCTGAGGTCAAAGTAACCGAGCTTGATGAGCTTGATGATTCAAAGCATGAACTCAGCGGTGAAGAAAAACGTAAACTCGATACTATTTTAGACATTCCCGTTACTATTTCTATGGAAGTAGGGCGTTCTAAAATTAATATTCGTAATTTATTACAACTTAACCAAGGTTCGGTCATTGAGCTTGACAGGGTTGCCGGCGAACCGCTTGATGTTTTAGTTAATGGTACTTTGATTGCGCATGGCGAAGTGGTTGTGGTGAACGATAAGTTCGGTATTCGTTTAACGGATGTAATTAGCCAGGTTGAACGGATCAAAAAGTTACGATGATAGCACTAGCCAGTTTAAGCAATTCGGTGTTTGTAGCAACAGATGCTGCAACACCGACCACAGATATCGTATCCATGGTGTTATCTTTGGGTATGGTTGTGGTGTTAATTTTAGTGTTGGCTTTTTTTGTTAAAAAGCTCAATCCAAATTTAACCAACAACGATGAGTTTAAAGTGATCCGTAGTCTTCCTCTAGGATCACGCGAGCGCTTAATGGTTGTTGAAATAGATAACGCTCAGCACCTATTAGGGGTGACCCCGCACAGCATTAATTATTTACATAAGCTAGAAACTCCTTTAACGGAAAAAGAGTTACCAGAATTAGCGAAGCGTTTTGGCAAAATGTTGAATCCGCAACTTAATCAAAATAAAAAGAATTAATATTATGACCAAATGGCTGCTTATCATTCTTGCCATCGTGTTCATTCCTGGTGTTAATGCAGAAGGAATTGATGCGCTAACCATAACCACTAATGCTGATGGCACACAAGATTACTCAGTGACGCTTCAAGTATTAGCGATCATGACGGCAATGAGCTTTATTCCAGCGGCCATTATCATGATGACCTCGTTCACTCGAATTATTGTTGTATTGGCTATTTTGCGCCAAGCGATTGGCTTACAGCAAACCCCTTCGAATCAAGTTTTATTAGGTATGTCGCTGTTTTTAAGTATTTTTATTATGGCGCCTATTTATGAGCAAATAAACGAACGTGCAATCGAACCGTACTTAAGTGAGCAGGTAACATCACTAGAGGCACTCGATTTAGCCAAAGAGCCAATGAAAGCCTTTATGCTTTCTCAAGTACGACTAAAAGATTTAGAAACCTTTGCAAAAATAGCTGGGTACGATCAGCTTGATTCACCTGAAGCAACGCCAATGATTGTTCTTATTCCGGCGTTTGTAACCAGTGAGCTACAAACGGCCTTTATTATTGGGTTTATGTTCTTCATTCCCTTTTTGATTGTCGATTTGGTGGTTGCATCGGTGTTGATGGCCATGGGTATGATGATGCTATCCCCCATGATTGTATCGCTACCGTTTAAGATTATGTTGTTTGTATTGGTTGATGGTTGGAGCTTGGTGATGGGTACGCTCGCTAAAAGCTTTGGTTTAGGCACATAGCAGTGCTTTATAAATTGAACCAATCACACTAGGAGTCGCCCATGGAACCTGAAGTATTTGTTGATATTTTAAGTGGAGCCCTGTTTTTAGTGATTAAGCTGGTGTCTGCCATTGTGGTCCCTGGTTTAATTATTGGCTTAGTAGTGGCAGTATTTCAGGCGGCAACCTCAATTAACGAACAAACACTGAGCTTTTTACCGCGTTTATTAATTACCATTGGTGCATTAATTGTGGGTGGACATTGGTTTACTCAAGAGCTGATGGACTTTTTTAATCGCTTAGTACTTCTTATCCCCGAAATTGCAGGTTAACGATGGAGTTTCCATTTTCCGTTGTTATTCAATGGCTAAGTGATTTTTTACTGCCCTTAGTGCGCATCAGCTCTATGATCATGATCATGGCGGGTATTGGCGCCAAAAATGTACCCTCTCGAATTAAAATGGGCTTAGCTGTGGTAGTCACATTTTTAGTAGTGCCTGTTTTACCTCCTGCTACGTTTACTAATTTATTTTCTTTTGAAATGATTTTAGTGGTGCTACAACAAATGCTGATTGGCGTTGCGATTGGTTTTGCATCCACACTACTGCTCAATACATTTGTGTTAGCCGGGCAAATCCTTGCTATGCAAACCGGTTTAGGTTTTGCGTCTGTTGTTGACCCCTCAAATGGAATGAGTGTGCCTGCTGTAGGGCAGTTCTACCTCATTTTAGCTACCTTGTTATTTTTTGTATTTAATGGCCACTTAATGATGATTCAAATGGTGGTGCATAGTTTTCAGGTATTGCCAATTGATGGTAATTGGTGGGCGGTTGATCATTACTGGGACATAGTAACTTGGGGTGGTTGGATGTTTACTACCGCACTGGTGCTCTCGTTAGCGCCATTAACCGCCATGCTTGTAATTAATATGTCATTTGGCATCATGACCCGAGCTGCACCACAGTTGAATATTTTCTCGATAGGCTTTCCGTTTACCTTAGTGGCAGGGCTCGTTATTATTTGGGCGACGCTCGGTAACTTTATTACTCAGTTTGAATTCCAATGGTTAAAAATGGTTGAGCTGATGTGTTCACTTGTTGGTTGTTCCCCTTAGGAGAGCGTAATGGCTGAAGATTCAGGACAAGAAAAAACCGAAGAACCCACGCCCAAAAAAGTTGATGATGCCAAAAAGAAAGGCCAAATAGCGCGCTCTAAAGAGTTAGGTACTATGTTTGTACTTATTTTTTCTGCTATTTCTTTATTAATGTACGGCCCTGAAATTGGCAAAGGCTTGTACCGTATTATGGGCAGAATGCTGAGCCTTAATCGCAATGAAACCTACGACACCACAAAAATGTTTGCTGTGTGGGGAGAGGTGGCTGACGTACTGTTATTTCCTATGTCGATGTTTGTACTTATTATTGTACTAGCTGCGTTTATTGGTAACACCATGCTTGGCGGCTTTAATTTTAGCTGGCAGGCAGCCGCCCCCAAAGCCAGTAAAATGTCGCCAATGAAAGGTTTTACTCGGATGTTTGGTCCGCAAGCGGCTATTGAGCTACTTAAGTCATTATTAAAGTTTGGCCTAGTGGCAACCTTCGCTATCTTTTTAATTAATGTTTATTTTGATGAAATATTACATTTGAGTATAGAAAGTGCGCCGGGCAATATCGTGCATGCTTTGGAAATATTAGCCTGGATGTTTTTAGGGTTATCTTGCACCTTAATTATTATTGCTGCTATTGACGCCCCATTTCAAAGCTATAGTCATAACAAACAGCTTAAAATGACTATGCAAGAGGTAAAAGACGAATATAAAAACTCAGAAGGTGATCCGCAGATTAAAGCGCGCATAAGGCAAACCCAACGTCAAATGTCGCAAAAGAGAATGATGCAGGATGTGCCAGACGCCGATGTTATTGTTACCAACCCTACTCACTATTCCGTAGCTTTAAAATACGATACAGAGCGAGCAGGCGCGCCTATTGTATTAGCCAAAGGTGTGGATGAGCTCGCCATGCAAATTCGTAAAATTGCATTGGGTAATGAAGTGCCTATTGTTGAGTCTCCAACTTTAACCCGAGCGCTTTATCATACTGCAGAAGTGGGTGAGCAAATCCCCGATCAGCTCTTTACTGCGGTTGCTCAAGTGCTTGCTTATGTGTTTCAGCTTAAACGGTTTAAAAAAGGCCGTGGAAAACGCCCTGTTGCCCTTAATAAAAAGCTGCCTATCCCCGATGAATTTAAGTATTAACTGCTAACCAACTAACTTGGAATAGTTATTGCAATTTCAGCGTAGTGTCAATTTTTTGAAATTGTAGAGTTATGGAATTTAAAGCGGTATTACAACAACTTAATAAAGATAAAAAAGAATATGCGAAGGGCGTTGGTACACCGCTTTTGGTGTTGGCTGCGCTGGGCATGGTTATTTTACCACTGCCTCCATTCCTGCTTGATATATTATTTTCGTTTAATATCGCGCTTGCGTTAGTTGTATTACTGGTCACCGTATACACCATGAAGCCGCTTGAGTTTGGTATGTTCCCAGCGGTGCTGTTAATCGCAACCATAATGCGCTTAGCACTCAATGTGGCCAGTACCCGGGTGGTACTGCTTGAGGGCCATAACGGTGGGGATGCCGCAGGTAAAGTCATTGAAGCATTTGGTTCAGTGGTAATCGGTGGTAACTACGCCGTGGGCTTGGTGGTGTTTTTAATTCTGATCATCATTAACTTTGTGGTAATCACCAAAGGTGCTGGTCGTATTTCAGAAGTATCAGCGCGTTTTACTCTAGATGCTATGCCAGGTAAGCAAATGGCCATAGATGCAGATATGAATGCCGGTTTTATCAGTGCCGAGCAAGCCAGAGAACGTCGTGAGGAAGTAACCCGTGAAGCTGACTTTTATGGTTCTATGGATGGTGCTAGTAAATTTGTAAAAGGCGATGCTATTGCTGGCATAGTCATTTTAGTGATCAATATTGTGGGTGGCTTATTTGTTGGCATGATCCAACACGATTTAAGTTTTTCACGCGCTATGGAAGTGTACACACTATTGACCATTGGTGATGGCTTAGTCGCGCAATTACCTTCATTACTACTTTCAATTGGTACTGCAATTGTTGTAACCCGTCAAAATGAATCGCACAACATGGGCGATCAGTTTAAGAAGCAATTAGGTAACGAAAAGTCGTTATTTATTGCCTCAGGTATCCTTATTACTATGGGCTTAGTCCCAGGTATGCCACACCTTGCATTTTTAAGCTTAGGGGCGCTTTTAGGTTACCTTGCATACTATACTCAGCAAAATAAACTGAAATTAGCCGCTGCAGAAGCAGAAGAAGCCGAAAATGCCGCCTCAGGTACCGGAATTGCGGCTAAACAAGAGCAAAAAGAACTGGGTTGGGATGATGTTCAACAAGTTGATGTTATTGGTCTAGAAGTCGGTTATCGACTCATTCCTCTCGTTGACCAATCACAAGGTGGCGAGCTGTTAAACCGTATTAAAGGAGTGCGTAAAAAACTATCTCAAGAGCTGGGCTTTTTAGTACCGCCGGTGCATATACGCGATAATCTAGAACTCGACCCAAATGCATACCGCATAACCATGATGGGTGTATCAAGTGGTGAGGGGGAACTTAAACATGGTGATGAATTAGCGATTAACCCAGGCCAAGTATTTGGCCCGCTAAAAGGAATTGAAACTAAAGATCCTGCGTTTGGTTTAGATGCAGTTTGGATAAAACCTGATCAAAAAGATGAAGCACAGTCTTTAGGTTACACGGTGGTTGATTCGGCGACCGTGGTGGCAACCCATATTAGTCAGTTACTCACCAATAGCGCCGCATTATTACTCGGACATGAAGAAGTACAAAACTTATTAGATATGTTAGGTAAGAGTCACCCTCGCTTAGTTGAAGGACTTGTACCTGAGGTATTACCGCTGACCACTATCGTGAAAGTACTACAAAATTTATTAAATGAAGGGGTAGCAATACGAGATATGCGCTCAATTGTTCAAACCCTTGTTGAGTATGGCCCTCGGAGCCAAGACCCAGATGTATTAACGGCTGCAGTGCGAATATCACTGCGTAGATTAATCGTTCAAGATGCTGTTGGTATGTCTTCTGAAATCCCTGTCATAACCTTGGCGCCTGAGTTGGAACAGATGTTGCATCAGTCACTTCAAAATGCAGGTGATGAAGGTGCCGGAATAGAACCAGGGCTTGCTGATAGACTTCAAACATCATTGAATGAAGCGCATCAAAATCAAGAAATGGCCGGTGAACCTTCAATATTGCTAACGTCAGGAATGTTACGCACTGTGTTATCTCGATTTGTTAAATACACCATTCCAGGATTGCGAGTGATGTCTTATCAAGAGATACCAGATGAAAGACAGATCAAGATTGTCAGCTCTGTAGGCCAACAATAAGATTTTAAAGGGGTTTGAATTATGAAAATTAAACGTTTTTTTGCTAAAGACATGCGCACTGCACTAAAAGAAGTAAAAGAAGAGTTGGGTGTTGATGCGGTTATTATGTCAAATAAAAAACTAGCTAATGGCGTTGAAATTGTTGCTGCAGTTGATTACGACAAAGCAGCGACAAAACCGCCAGAGCAGACTCAAAGCCAACCTGCTGCAAGCGCTTCATTTGCACATACTGAGCAAAGTTCACATAATTTTGTTAAACCAGAACCACAACGTGCTCAACCTAAGCCACAAGCAAAGGTAGCTGATAGTTTACAAGCTTTATTAGAACGTCAATCTCCCCGTCCTCGTTCAGCAGAGCTTGCGTCAATGTTTTCACACTCTGGCATTGACACTTCTGGTCACTATCAAGAACAAGAGCCTGTGCAATCTCGACCTAAAAATATGTTTGAGCGTGAACCAAGCGCACCTGCACGTCCTCGTACTCAAGCTGATAGCTTGGGTTTTGATGATTTAGACAGTGGTTTTGACGATTTAGACTCACCGAGTGCACCTCGTCAGCAAACTATGCAAAACGAGTCGAGTGATATAAGCACTATGCGCGAAGAAATGAACGCAATTCGTCAATTACTAGAACATCAAGTATCAGGTTTAATGCAACAAGATATGGCACGTCGCGATCCAACCCGTGCATGCATGATTGACCGTTTAGTGGGTATGGGGATAGATAAAGAGGTTGCTGAGCAAATGGCATGCTTTGTACCCGACGATGTATCTCGCCAACAAGGTTGGAAAGCCTTATTGAATATGGTTGAAGATCAAATGCAAACCACTAACAACGAAATTCTTCGCCAAGGTGGTGTTTATGCACTAGTAGGCCCAACAGGGGTAGGTAAAACCACCACAGTTGCAAAACTGGCAGCATTGGGTGCACAAAAATACGGTGCCGATAAAGTAGCGCTTATTACGACTGATACCTACCGTATTGGTGCTTATGAGCAGCTAGCAACCTATGGTCGAATTATTGGCTGTGGCGTTAAACAAGTCAAAGATGCAAATGAATTAGCAGAGGTTTTATACCATTTACGAAATAAACGCCTAGTTTTAATTGATACAGCAGGAATGAGTCAGCGAGATTTGCGTTTAACTGAGCAGCTTAATACCTTAATGCGTAATCAGCGTGTAGATATACGTAGTTATTTAGTATTAAGTGCTACAGCACAAATTAATGTATTACAAGAAACAGTAAGGCATTTTAAAAAAGTACAGCTAAGTGGATGTATTTTTACTAAGTTAGATGAGTCATTGAGTTTAGGTGAGATTATTAGTATTGCGATTCAAAATCGTCTCCCAATAGGGTATCTTACTAACGGCCAGCGAGTACCAGAAGATATTAGAGTGGCAAATGCCGAAAAACTAGTAAAAAAAGCTGAGCAATTGTATTTGAAAAGAATAAAAGCACAACAATCACGACACCAATCAGTGGCGTCGAGCACAGTAGAGATGTATGATTAACACAGTTTTAGATCAAGCAAGCGGCCTTCGCAAAATGAGCAACAATAATAATAACGGCGTAAAAGTTATCGCTGTCACCGGCGGCAAAGGTGGAGTAGGTAAAACAAACGTATCCCTTAATACGGCAATCGCGCTAGGCCAACAAGGCAAACGTGTGCTGGTTTTAGATGCTGATTTAGGGTTAGCTAATTGTGATGTTATGCTTGGACTGCGTGTAGAGCGCAATTTATCTCATGTTTTATCAGGTGAGTGTGAACTTGAAGATATTTTAGTTGAAGGCCCTGCAGGTATAAAAATAGTACCTGCAACATCGGGTTCGCAAAGTATGGTTGAGTTATCACCCTCAGAGCACGCTGGACTTATTCGTGCATTTAGCGAGCTTAACACTGATTTTGATATTTTAATTGTTGATACCGCTGCGGGTATTTCTGACATGGTATTGAGCTTTTCTCGTGCCGCACAGGATGTGGTTGTGGTGGTATGTGATGAGCCAACATCAATTACCGATGCCTATGCGCTCATTAAAGTACTGAGCCGTGAGCACGGCGTATACAAATTTAAAATTGTTGCCAACATGGTGCGTAGCTTACGTGAAGGGCAGGAATTATTTGCTAAACTTTCAAAAGTAACCGACCGATTTTTAGATATATCAATGGAGCTGGTTGCAACAGTTCCTTATGATGAGAATATGCGCAAATCAACGCGTCGCCAAAAAGTGATAGTTGAAGTTTTTCCAGGATCTCCTGCTGCGATTGCTTTTAAAACACTGGCGACAAAAATTACTAAGTGGCCAACACCTAGTCAAGCCTCGGGTCATTTAGAGTTTTTTATTGAGAAGCTAGTTAGTAACTAATAATGACAATACCGGTGAATAGAGCTATGGGATATCAGTCAACACAGAGTTTAAATATGATTGTTGAAAAGCATGCCTCGTTAGTCAAGAAAGTGGCGTGCCATTTAATTGCTCGTTTACCGGCCAGTGTGCAGCTAGATGATTTAATTCAATCGGGTATGATTGGTTTAATTGAAGCTTCAAAAAACTTTGATGCAAGCAAAGGCGCAAGCTTTGAAACCTTTGCCGGTATTCGTATTCGTGGTGCGATGATAGACGAAATGCGCCGAGGCGATTGGGTTCCACGTTCAGTTCACAGAAAAAGCCGTTTGGTTGCAGAGACTATTGTTGCGCTTGAGAACAGTTTAAACCGTGAACCTAAAGATAGTGAAGTTGCTGAAAAACTTGAAATTTCGCTAAATGAGTACCATCATATTTTAAACGATGTAAATGTAAGCAAAGTGTTAGGCATTGAAGACCTTGGTATAGATGATGATGTGATTACACCTCATGGCCAAGATTTAGCACTAGACAAACCGTTCAATAATGTTAAAAATGAACGGTTTAATGAGTCTTTACTCAGTGCAATAAAGTCGTTACCTGAAAAAGATGCAATGGTGCTTTCTTTGTACTACAACGATGAGATGAATTTAAAAGAAATTGGGCATATACTCGATGTAAGTGAATCGCGTGTAAGTCAGATACATGGTCAGGCGATGATTAAGCTTAAAGCAAAAATCAATGACTGGATAAACTAGAAGTAAGTAAATAAAGGTTCAGGCCTCACTGGAGGATGTTTTGGATAAAAACATTAAAATTCTTGTTGTTGATGATTTCTCAACAATGAGACGTATTATTAAAAACCTGTTGCGCGATTTAGGTTTTACCAATGTTCAAGAAGCAGATGACGGCTCAACTGCTTTGCCTATGTTGCAAAATCAAGCGTTTGATTTTGTTGTAACAGATTGGAATATGCCAGGCATGCAAGGTATTGATCTTTTGAGGGCAATTCGAGCTGATGAAAAATTAAAGCATATTCCTGTTTTAATGGTTACAGCAGAAGCTAAAAAAGAACAAATAATTGCTGCGGCCCAAGCAGGTGTTAATGGCTATATTGTTAAACCATTTACTGCAGGTACATTGAAAACTAAATTAGAAAAAGTGTTCGAACGCTTAGGTTAATGAGAGGGAGAGGCTTATGTCAGCACCTGCTGCGCCTCAGATTACTTTAGAACAAGCTCGCCAGTTAGTGGTTTTTTTAGAAAATGGTGAGCAAGATAAAGCGAATCAGTTAATTTTAGAAACAGCTTCACAAGAGCAATCACAGCTATTTGCTGAGGTGGGTAAGTTAACGCGTCAACTGCACGAAGCTTTAAAGAGTTTCGAGTTAGACACGCGTTTAACAGACATTACCACTGATGCCATCCCTGACGCAAAAAAACGCCTTAACTATGTCATGGAAATGACAGAAAACGCAGCCAATAAGACAATGGATGCGGTTGAAGCAAGCTTACCATTAGCACAAGAAATCGCTGACGAAATAGCTGATATCAAGCCAACGTGGGATCGCTTAATGAACCGCGAAATAGAGCTTGGTGAGTTTAAATCACTTTGTCATAGTATTGATAAGTTTATGAACAGCTCTCATCATAAAACTGATGAGTTGCAAATGTTGATGACCAATGTATTGATGGCTCAAGACTATCAAGATTTAACTGGTCAGGTTATTCGTCGTGTTATTGAACTTGTGCGTGAAGTTGAAGAAAGCTTAATCCACTTGTTAACTGCATTTGCAGCACAAGGTGAAGTTGAGCCAGCACAACTGACCGAACAACCAGAAGAAACAGAAGATTCCATTGTTGCACAAACACTAGCAGGCCCAGAAGGGCCTATTATTGATAAAGAATCGCGTAATGATGTTGTATCTGATCAAGATGAAGTTGATGATCTATTATCAAGTTTGGGCTTCTAATAGGAGAGTGCTGCATGAGCTTTGAAGTCGATGAAGATATTTTACAAGACTTTTTAGTAGAGGCCGGAGAAATCCTTGAGCTTTTATCTGAACAGTTAGTAGAACTGGAAAACAACCCAGGTGATACTGAACTACTAAACGCAATATTTCGTGGTTTCCACACTGTAAAAGGTGGCGCCGGCTTTTTGGCAATGACAGAGCTTGTTGATGCATGTCATGGTGCTGAAAACGTGTTTGATTTATTGCGCCAAGGTGTAAGAACAGTTAACTCTGAATTAATGGATGTAATTTTACAAGCACTCGACACCATTAATGAAATGTTTGCCACAATTAAAAATCGTGACCAACCAGAACCTGCTGATCCAGAGTTACTTGCAGTCCTTCATAAACTTGGACAACCACCGACGGCAGAAGAGCTTGCTGGCGATTCTGTAGTTGAAGACACAGCCCCTGTTGAAACTCCCTCGGTAGAACCTGAACCTGTAGCTGAGCAGCCAAGCAATGATGCGGAAGAAGATCCGTTTGCTTTTGATGAATTATTTAGCGGCCCAGATAGCAGTAGCTCAGACTCTCAGATTGATGAAATAACTGAAGATGAATTCGAAAGCTTACTTGATGAGTTACATGGTAAAGGTCAAGCTCCACAAGAAGAACAGTCCTCATCAAGTGATAATGATGTCAGTGGCGATATAACTGACGATGAATTTGATAGCTTATTAGATGAGCTTCATGGTGTTGGTAGTTTTGGCGAAGTCACTCAAAACGCCCCAAGCACACCACAACAAGCACCATCGGCTCCTGTGGCTTCACAAAATCACGACTCAAGCGCGAGCGATGATGAAATAAGTGACGATGAATTTGAAGCGTTACTTGATGAACTTCATGGTAAAGGTGCACCTAAATCGTTAGAAACATCGGCTCCAGAAAGTAAACCTGAGCCAGTAGCCGCAAACAAGCCTGCGCCTGCTGCGCCAAAACCTGAGCCTAAACCGGTACCAAAAGCAGAGCCTGCAAAGCCGGCACCTTCTCCACAGCCAGCTAAGGCAGCGCCGCCTAAAAAAGCAGCGCCTCCACCGGCGGAGACAACAGTACGTGTTGATACCAAACGTTTAGACCAAATAATGAACATGGTTGGTGAATTGGTACTTGTGCGAAATCGTTTGGTAAGCTTGGCAACAAACTCTGACAGCGAGGCTATGGGTAAAGCTATTTCTAATTTAGATGTAGTGACTGCTGATATCCAAGGTGCGGTAATGCAAACACGAATGCAGCCAATTAAAAAAGTGTTTGGCCGTTTCCCCCGTGTAGTACGAGATTTAGCACGAACGCTGCAAAAAGATATTAATTTATTACTTGTTGGTGAAGACACCGATTTAGATAAAAATTTAGTGGAAGCATTGGCCGATCCACTCGTGCATTTAGTGCGCAACTCAGTGGATCATGGTATTGAAATGCCAGATGTTCGTGAAGCATCGGGTAAACCTAGAACCGGTACTGTTACTTTATCAGCGTCTCAGCAAGGCGACCATATCCTGCTTACCATCCAAGATGATGGTGCCGGTATGGATGCTGAAAAGCTTAAAAAGATTGCGATTAGTAAAGGGGTGCTTGATCACGACCAAGCGAGTCGTCTTTCTGATACTGAAGCGTATAACCTTATTTTTGCACCTGGTTTTTCAACTAAAGAAGAGATCTCAGATATTTCTGGCCGTGGTGTTGGTATGGATGTGGTTAAAACAAAAATCACTCAGCTCAATGGCTCGGTTAACATAAAATCAGAAATGGGCGTAGGGACTACTTTAGAAATCAAAGTTCCACTAACACTTGCGATATTGCCTACCTTAATGGTGGTGGTGGGAGAGCAAACCTTTGCGTTGCCGCTGGCGGGTGTAAGTGAAATATTCCACTTAGATTTAACAAAAACTAATGTGGTTGATGGCCAGCTAACGATTATTGTTCGTAAAAAATCGATTCCGTTATTCTACCTTGAACATTGGCTCATAAAAGGGGCCGATAGAGGTCAGCGAAAAGCACAAGGTCATGTGGTTATTGTACAAATAGGAACTCAAAAAGTGGGTTTCGTTGTTGACTCGCTTATTGGTCAAGAGGAAGTGGTAATTAAGCCTTTAGACGCATTACTTCAAGGTACGCCTGGTATGGCAGGTGCAACAATCACCTCTGATGGTGGCATTGCACTGATATTAGATGTGCCAAGTATGTTAAAGCATTACGCTGGATAATTAAAAGTAGGCATATATTTTATGCCTACCCATTCATTGAATAAGAGAGCGAAATGGCTGTTAAAGTTTTAGTAGTTGATGATTCAAGCTTTTTTCGCCGCAGAGTGAGTGAAATTCTTGAACAAGACAGCGGCATTGAGGTAATAGGCTTTGCTGTAAATGGCCGAGAGGCCGTCGAAAAAACAGCTCAGTTACGTCCTGATGTTATCACCATGGATGTTGAAATGCCGGTGCTGGATGGTATTAGTGCTGTGAAAGAGATCATGGCGAGTAATCCAACACCTATTTTAATGTTTTCATCGTTAACACGAGCAGGGGCATCTGCCACTTTGGATGCGCTTGATGCTGGGGCGATGGACTTTTTACCTAAAAAGTTTGAAGATATTGCTCGCAATAACGATGATGCAATTAAGTTATTGCAAAATAAGGTTAAGGAAATAGGCCGCCAGCGTATTGGAAGAATTACGAGAACGGCCCCACCTCCAAGTATTAGTAAACCAGCGTCAAACAGCTCTGAGCGCTTTTCTAACCTTGCTAAAAAGCCGATAGTTCAACCTGATCGTAGCTTTAATAATGCGAGTCCTGCACCTACTAGCAGCAGTGCCTCAGCGCGTGCCAGTGGTAAGCAGTATCAGTTAGTTGCTATTGGTACATCCACAGGTGGGCCGGTTGCACTGCAAACTATTTTGACGCAATTACCTGCTAATTTTCCACACCCTATTTTACTTATACAGCATATGCCTGCTGCATTTACCCCGGCCTTTGCTACTCGCTTAGATGGCTTGTGTAAGATTAAGGTAAAAGAAGCGCAGCAAGGTGATAGATTGCAACCTGGGTGCGCTTATTTAGCGCCAGGTGGCCAGCAAATGATGGTAGAAGGACGTGGCTCTAATAGAACCCTTCGTGTGTTTGAAGATAAAAATGAACGAGTAAACTATAAACCAAGTGTTGATATTACCTTTGCCAGTGCGGCCAAAGCGTATCAAGGTGATGTGCTTGCCATTATTTTGACAGGCATGGGTGCAGATGGTCGTGATGGTGCTCGCATGCTTAAGCAAACTGGCGCTACAATTTGGGCTCAGGATGAAAAAAGCTGTGTTGTCTATGGTATGCCTCAGGCGATAGCCAGTGCAGGTTTAGCGAGCGAAAGCATTAGCCTTCATGATGTGGCTGCACGTTTAAAAAGAGAGGTTGGCTGTGGATAAGCTTTCTGTTTTAGGATTACTGATTGCATTAGGTGCTATTGCAATCGGTTATTCTTTAGAGGGAGGTGTGGTATCTGCGCTGTTTAATGGGCCTGCACTAATTATTGTATTAGGCGGTACATTAGGTGCGGTGATGCTACAAACATCAGCCAATACATTTAAAAAAATGCTTAGTATTACTCATTGGGTTTTTGTTACCGACGACCATGATATTGAAGATGCTATTGAGCAAGTAAAACGTTGGTCGCATAAAGCCCGTCAAGAAGGGTATTTAGCATTAGAAAACGAAGCACTTGCGCATTCAGATCCCTATGCCGCCAAAGGGCTGAGTTTATTAGTTGATGGCTGTTCAGAGCAAAAACTACGCGATACCCTCGAGATTGACTTATTACTTGAGCGAGAACGATTGCTTGAAGCTAGCCGTGTATATGAAGCGATGGGAGGTTACAGCCCGACTATCGGTATCCTAGGTGCTGTGCTTGGATTGATTCAAGCCATGTCATTTATTAATGATCCTGAGCAATTAGGGACGGGCATTGCTACTGCATTTATTGCTACTATATATGGCGTAGGTTTAGCTAATTTACTGTTTTTGCCTATGGCCAATAAATTAAAGCAACGTGTTGAGCAAAAAATGCTTTACCATGAAATGCTAGCTGAAGGCGTTATTGCCATTAGCCAAGGTGAGAGCCCTATTAATATAGAATTAAAGCTTGAAGCTTACCGTGTTGAACGTCCAATTTTACAGGCAAATTAGCGGTTATGTTGCGCCGTCGCTTACGTCATCAAAACACTAAAAATCAACACACTGAGCGTTGGCTAGTTTCCTATGCAGATTACATGACCATTATGTTCGCATTTTTTGTTGTATTGTATGCCATTTCAATAAATAAAGAAGACAATATACAAGTACTATCTGATTCTCTGGAGCATGTTTTTGATAAGTCAACGAAACAATATTCTAAGCAGGGTAACGGGGTAAATGGTGATGCTTTATTGCTTGAAAGGGTGACCCCTGAGGCTGAAATTCTCTATGGCGAAAGTATTCAAGAGCTAGAGCAAGGCCCAATGTTACTCGATGGTCAAAGTGACAATAGCAATATTAGTCAACGCCACTTAGGTAAGCCGCTGGATAGTTTATTGGCTAAATTACAATCGTCGCTGATTGATGAGATACGCAGTGGCGAGGCTAGCTTAGAACTAAGCCAAGACTGGTTGGTTATTGAGCTCAATTCCGGATTGTTGTTTGCCAGTGGTAGTGCTGTTGCACATAACAAGGCCAAAGAGATTGTAAAAAAAATTGAAGCAATCATCGCATCAGTCGATAACTATATAAGAGTACGCGGGTATACAGATAACGAAACCATACGAAATGAAATATTTCGTTCTAATTGGGAGTTATCAGTGGCGCGTGCAACCTCAATATTAGTTGAGCTAGAGCGTTTGGGTATTGAATCCGCGCGCATGGCCATTGAGGGGTATGGTCAATACTCGCCCTTTGCCGATAATAATACCGAAGCTGGGCGTGCTGAAAACCGTAAAGTCGTGATTGCACTTTCTAAATATGGTTTAGCACCAGAGCCCTCTGATGAACAAACGAAATCATCAATTTCAGTATCAGAGCAAAGTCAGCCAGAAATTGAGCTGCCTGCCCAAGACGATACAATAAAAATAATTCGTTTACCGCATGGTGGCATCCGTGTTACCACGCGCAACGAACAGTAATTAGGATGTAATGTGAAAGTTTGGACAGTAGCCAATCAAAAAGGGGGAGTAGGCAAAACCACTACAGCGGTTAGCCTTGCAGGGATCCTTGCGCTTCAAGGCAAGCGCGTGTTATTGATTGATACAGATCCTCATGCTTCACTAACCTATTACTTTGGTATTGATTCAGAAGATTTAGAGGTCAGTGTTTACGATATTTTTACTCGCGGCTCGAGTATGAAAAGTGAAGAAATACTGCAAGCATTATGCCCCTCAACAATTGAAAACCTTGATATTTTACCTGCAACTATGGCGATCGCGACACTTGACCGTAGCATGGGTAATAAAACGGGAATGGGCCTGATTTTAAAAAAAACACTGGCTAAAATTAGCGAGTATTACGATTACGCAATTTTAGATTGCCCACCTGTTTTAGGTGTGCTGATGGTCAATGCGCTTGCCGCCTGTGAAAGAGTGTTAGTGCCGGTGCAAACTGAGTTCTTGGCGCTTAAAGGGCTCGATAGAATGATGCGTACTATGGAGTTAATGCAAACCTCTCAAGCGAAAAGCTATGAATATACTATAATTCCAACTATGTATGATAAACGAACCAAAGCATCGCTTGAGGCCTATAAAACATTGCAAGAAACGTATAAAGAAAAAGTATGGCCAGGCGTTATTCCTGTTGATACTAAATTTAGAGATGCAAGTTTAGCGCAAAAAGTACCGGTAGATTTTTGCCCAAATGCGCGTGGAGTCTATGCTTATAAAGCATTACTTAAATATTTAATAAAACAAGGTTAATAAATGAGTAAGCAATTATTTGCTAATGAAAAAGTAGTCACTCAGTACTTAGGGGCGTTATTATCTGATGACGAACCAACAAAAGACCTTGAGCCTGTTGCTAAACTGCTTGAGCAGGTAACGTATGAAGAGCAAAAAGAACAACCAGTAATAGTTGAGCCTGTTGTTGAAGTTGAAAAGCTCAATAAGCAAGTATCGAATGTAGAAATAGAATCTCACCAAGCGCAGCAGCTTGAAACTGAACATGATGTAGCACTCGGTAATGAAGCTGAATACTTTGATGGTGAATTTCAGGCATTATTTTTTGAAGTAGCAGGACTCACTTTAGCCGTGCCATTAAAAGCGTTAGGCGGTATACATGAGCTTGGAGAAGTGAATCATTTATTTGGTAAACCTAAGTGGTTTAAAGGTGTCATGATCAATCGAGAAGAAAAGCTCAATGTTGTTGATACCGCGCGCTGGGTTATGCCCGAAAAATACGATGAACAGTTAGAAGCGTCTTTAAATTATCAATATCTCATCACTTTAGGTGATAGCCAGTGGGGTTTATTAGCAGAAAAACTAATAAATAACATTACATTGAGTAAAGAAGATGTAAAATGGCGTACAAATAACAGTAAGCGCCCATGGCTTGCTGGAGTAATTAAAGAAAAAATGTGTGCTTTAATAGATGTTAATAATTTAAATGCACTATTAGAGAAAGGCTTAGATAGCCGTCACAGGTAATGACCATTACGAGGTAAGAGCATGAGTGAAGATAAATTACTGTCAGCTAAAAAAAATGCAGATAATAATGATGAAATTTTGCAGTGGGTTACGTTTAAGTTAGAAGATGAAACCTATGGCGTGAATGTAATGCAAGTGCAAGAAATACTGCGTTACACCGAAATTGCTCCTGTTCCAGGTGCGCCTTCGTATGTAATTGGTATTATTAACTTACGTGGTAATGTTGTTACCGTTATTGATACTCGCTCTCGTTTTGGATTACCTGATATTGAAGCGACCGACAATTCACGTATTTTGATTATTGAAGCTGAAGAGCAAGTGATTGGTATTTTAGCCGATAGCGTTTCTGAAGTTGTGTACTTACGTAGCTCTGAAATTGACAGTGCGCCAAATGTAGGTACAGAGGAAAGTGCTAAATTTATTCAAGGTGTATGTAACCGCGACAATGAGTTACTTATTCTGGTTGATTTAAATAAACTACTTAGTGATGACGAATGGGATGAGTTAAGCGATATATAAGCTTCTCTACATAAAACTATGTTATTACTTGGTATTGCTATTGCGGGTTTAGTTTTTGGACTATTCTCGCTGCTTTTAATTGTGATGTTTAAAAAGCGCTATGCGAGTGAGCTTGGCGCGCAATTACAACAGTTTAAAGATTCATCAGAGCAGATTAATATTTTACGTAGCGAAGTGTCTGAGTTGCAAACCGGTTTACTGAGTATTGGTAAGCGTGTGCTTGAGGTAGAACAACAAAACCAAGAGCTGATACAGCAACAAGCAGCTCAAAAATACGATGACCCCGATGCTAAAATATACTCTCGTGCGGTAAAAATGGTTGAGTTAGGTGCTGATTTAGATGAGGTTATTCGCGAGTGTGAATTACCCCGCGCCGAAGCAGAACTGTTATTTTCTTTACACAAACAAAAAGGCGCTTAGCGCCTTTTTTGTTTTTATCATATTGGCTCATGCTTTTATATTGAGCTTTCCTTGAAAGTCCTGCCATCCGGGCGGGAATTTCCCTCTTACCACATATGAAAAAGCAATCAGTTCAGCAATAACAAAGTAAAGCTCTTTAGGGATCTCTTCGCCAAGCTCTAATTTCGAAAGTGTATTTGCAAGTGCTTCATCCTGATGGATTAAAATACCTTTATCTTTAGCTAGGGCAATAATTTCATCCGCCAATTCTCCAAACCCTTTAGCGCTTACGGTGGGTGAATTACCCGTTTCGTAGAGCAGTCCAATTGCTGAATTGTTTTTAAATGAATCCGTCATGGCTAAACCTTAATATTTATAATGGCATGGGATTGGTAAAATGCTTGATGGTTGTCATCTGCGCGTTTCAAATTAAGATCGCCGACTTGTAAGCCCTGTTTTGCTAGTTTTGAGCGTAAATTATCAAGATGTGGATGAGCTAAAGCGCTCACCGCTTGGGTTGAGGCTAACAACTGACAATCTAAAGCTTTATCCATGAGTTCTGCGATTATTTGTAGCTTACCCAGCTCGGCATAATCAAAGTTGAGCCTAACAAACCAGACATTTTTATCCGCTAGTTTACCGCTACTGTGCTTTTTATACTGCCCTAAAGTTATTTCTGTTTGCGCCGCTTCAGCAGGCAGCTTCATCGGTAATAAAAATTGCACTAAGGCGCTTGTGTCAGGTTGTTGGCTAATAGCAGGCGTTTGTACTTGACTTAATGTATTTTTAATTTGGGTTAATTCACCTGCTAATGCTTGTACTTGTGGTTGCTGTAATTGTTCCAACAATTTATTGGCGCTATTACCCACTTTAAACGTCGGTAATAAAACCTGCAGTAAAGCTTCTAAACCCGTTTGATTATTAATACTCACCGCACTTGGATTTTGGTTAATGATAGGCGCGGCTAAAATGCTTAATGAAAGCTGTTCAACACCTCTATTAAACGAGCTCTGTAAAATGTCGCTTTGAAGTTGTGTGGGCTTTATGGTGCTGAGTATTTCGCGCTGTATGGTTGCTGGGTGTAAATTAGTATCTGACAACATGCGATTAAAAGCCTGATTAACTAAGCGATTTAAATCGGTTCCTTGATCCGTCAGTTTGCTTGTAATGGTATTAAGTTGGCTGCTTACTATTTGGTTGGTCGCATCTTTTTGTTCTATTGAGGTGTTTGGACTGTGTTTTAAAACCGTCGCTAATAAGAGTTTTTCTAAAGGCTGTAAGCTCTGACCAAATGTAGCCGCGTTAGTTGGTGAGAATGAAAAAGGAGTCACTAAAGGAGATAAAGCGTGTGCTGCTAACGGTTGTTGTTGCCACATAGAAACGCTTGATTTTATTTGCTGGGTAAATTGCATTAGGGGCGGCGCTAAATTTGACACGTTTTTTAATTGTGTCATGTCAATTTTTTGCATTGGAGTGAGCCATTTTTGCTGAGCATAGCCTGTAAATTCTGGTTTTTGAGATGAGCTTACCGAGGTCGTAAATGGCTTGCTTTCAAAGTACTTTACCGCATCTAAAATACGTGTTTTAAAATCAGCAAAACTGCTTTTTAACCATGATTGTATGGGACTGTTTATCGTGCTGAGCGGATGCTGTTTACTTGGCGAGGGATTAATTAGGCCTTGCGACTGTTGCAAAGAGAGCATCTCATTAAACGGTTTACTAAATGAGTTTTTAAGGCTCACAGTCATAGTGTGGTAAGCGGTTTTGATCAGTAATTTATCTGCTTGGTGAGTAATGTTTACCTTAGTCGGGATTGTAGGCAGTTCACTTAATTGTCGATGACTTAGGTTAATAGTTAATGAGTCTTTAAAAGAGTTTGGGCTTAATACAGCAAACTTAGGCATAGCATGAAGTTGAGCAGAGGTTAAATTACTGGCAAGCAACTGTGTTAGTTTGGCTTGGTTTAGTGGCTGTGAATGCACTATATCAGCAAAACGGTTAATAATATTAAGTCGTGTACCTTTGCTATCCGTTTCAATCATCCCCTTTATTAAAGGCTCATCTGCGAGTAATTGTGCAACGTGTTTATTAATAGCAATACTGGCATTAAATTTTTCAATGACCAACTTTGGTGTGGGTTGTAATACCACCTGAAGTGATAGTGGACTGTTTTGAATATCACTTTGGGTGTTTATAAAATTTAAAAATCGTTGCAACTGAGCCGGTTGTTTAATTGTTAACGTTGTATTGTTAGGGATGATGGTTAAGCTTTTACCATCTGCACTTAACTGTATGTTAGCGCTTGCTATTTTTTCAACGTTTACGGGTGTCTCAGTTGTACCAAGGCGAATCGTTTGCCAATGCTTATTCATAAACACATCAAGCGTGACTGAATCTTTAGAAAACTGAATGTTTTTTGCTGCTAGTACTTCAGGTGGCAGTGTTGGTAACGCAGTTTTACCCGAATCGGTTATTTGATTACTAACCTGTGGGTTAGACAATGTGATGTGCGTTGGTGTATTCATTATTTTATATCAAGTTTTCTGTATTTTAAGTAAATCGATTCTAAAGCAATATTCGTATTACCCTATCATTATGGTAGACTTACCGCTAATTTTTGGCAGAGAGAATCGTCATCTTGTTACACATTAAGTCCGTTACTTGTATCAAGCAAGAGCGTTGTTTGTTTGATGAACTTAATTTTAGCCTTAAAAGCGGTCAAATCATGCAGTTAGCTGGTCCTAATGGGGCTGGTAAAACATCATTATTGCGCATTATTGCTGGTTTTTCGCTGCCGGATGAAGGTGATATTTTATACCTAAATCAATCTATCAAAAAATATTATGACGAATATGCCAGAGACTTATTATTTATAGGCCATAAAACCGGTGTTAACGTACAACTTACCGCGCTTGAAAATGTAGCACATTGGTTGGCTATTAATGGTTATGTTGATACTCCTGACTTATACCCTTTATTAAGTAAATTAGGTTTAGTAGGGCTGGAAGATGTGCCTGTAAGAACGTTATCTGCGGGTCAACAGCGGCGAGTGGCTCTCGTTCGATTATGGTTATCTGAGGCCAAGTTATGGGTTTTAGATGAACCTTTCACGGCGCTAGATAAAAGCGGGGTTGCCTTTTTACAGCAACGTTTTACTGAGCACTTATCAAAGGGGGGCGCTATTTTGTTAACAACACACCAAGATTTAACCACTCACTTTAGTGACTTACAAACGTTGACTTTGGAGTACCGCCACTAATGACACGACAGCACTCATATTGGCAGTTATTTGTCGCGGTATTTAGCAAAGACGTTAAGCTCGCTTTTCGTCAGCGCGCTGAAATAGTTAATCCTATCTTGTTTTTTTTAATTGTTATCTCACTGTTTCCATTAGCCATAGGGCCTGAGCCAGGCTTGCTATCAAGAATGGCCCCGGGCATTATTTGGGTTGCGGCTTTATTATCGACCATGCTTGGCCTTGATAAACTGTTTAGAGATGATTACCACGATGGCTCTTTGGAGCAGCTCATTGCTTCGTCATACCCCTTATCATTAACGGTGCTGGGCAAAGTAGCCGCACACTGGGTGATCACCGGCCTCCCGTTAGTGCTAATGACCCCTTTATTTGCTTTACTACTAAATTTAGAAACGACTGCCTTAGTGGCAACGTTATTAACGCTATTATTGGGTACGCCTTTATTGAGCTTCATAGGCGCAATAGGGGCGGGCTTGACTGTGGGATTACAAAAAGGCGGCATTTTAATGAGTCTGCTCGTTTTGCCTTTGTATATTCCGGTTTTAATTTTTGCAACTTCCGCTATTGATACCAGCACTATGTCGCTGGATTACAGTGGTCAGCTTGCAATCCTTGGTGCAATGTTAGTCGTTGCGACTATCAGTGCGCCAATTGCCATATCATCAGCATTAAAAGTGAGTGTAAGTTAATATGTGGAAGTGGTTACATCCGTATGCGAAAGCAGAGCGAGCATATCAATTATGCAATACTCTACTGCCATATTTTGCAGTAGTAACGGTTATTAGTATGGTTGTTGGTTGGGTATGGGGATTAGGTTTTGCTCCTGCCGATTACCAACAAAAAGACAGTTACCGTATTATTTTTATTCACGTGCCCTCCGCTATTTTATCTATGGGCGCCTATTCATCAATGGCGATTGCAGCCATTGTTGCGCTTGTATGGCAATTACGCAATGCAGAGCTTGCGGTGATTGCAATAGCACCCGTAGGTGCCTGCATGACCGCAATAGCCTTAATCACCGGTGCTGCGTGGGGTAAACCTATGTGGGGTGCTTGGTGGGTATGGGATGCACGACTGACCTCTGAACTCATTTTGTTATTTTTATATCTAGGGGTGTTGTCTTTGTACCATGCCTTTGAAGATAAAAAATCAGCCGGTCGCGCCGCGTCTATTTTAGCTATTGTTGGGGTTATTAACTTGCCTATCATTCACTTTTCGGTGGAATGGTGGAATACCCTGCATCAAGGGGCAAGCATCACTAAGTTTAACCGTGACGCGGTAGATCCAAGTATGTTTTGGCCGTTAATGATTAATATTTTAGCCTTTGCCGCGTTTGTTGGTACTGTGACTTTAATTCGTCTTAAAAATGAAATTTTACACCGTGAAAAGCACCGCCCATGGGTGCGACAGTTGTTAACTAAGGGGTAATTATGCAGTTTGACTCGTTTTCAGATTTTATTGCAATGGGAGGCTATGGCTTTTATGTATGGCTTTCTTTTGGTACATGCGCATTAATTTTATTAGGCATTTTATTTAGCTCGTTACGCGACAAAAAACAAATTTTAGCGTCGGTAGAGCAGCAAATTGCGCGTGAAACTCGAATTAAAAATTCTAAGCAGGAGCAAACCTCGTGAACCCTAGACGTAAAAAACGCCTTTTGGTTATTATTGCCGTACTCTTTGGTATTGGTGGATCAATTGGTTTAGTGTTGTACGCCTTACAAGAAAACATTAATTTGTTTTACACCCCCAGTGAATTAATTGATGGTAAAGGCCCGAATAAAGAAAAGCCTCATATAGGACAAAAGCTCCGCATTGGCGGTATGGTTGTCCCTGGTACAGTGCAAAGAAATGAGCAAAGCTTACAGGTAAGCTTTAAGTTGATTGATACTGGCCCATTGGTCACGGTGCGTTATCAAGGAATTTTGCCTGATCTATTTCGTGAAGGGCAAGGAATTGTTGCACAAGGTGTGCTAGTTGAACCTAACGTCATTGAAGCGTTTGAAGTACTGGCTAAACATGATGAAGAATACATGCCAGCCGAGGTTGCCGAGGCAGTAAAAGGAATTAAGCACGAGAAACCAAAATACAATTTAGATAGTGGGAGCTAATATGATCCCAGAACTTGGTTATTTTTCCCTAACATTGGCCATGGTACTGAGTATTCTGTTGTGTATTTTCCCACTTTGGGGTGCACACACAGGAAACCTTCGTTTGATGCGCGCTGCGCCATCACTTGCTATTGGTCAGTTTGCATTTGTTGCTTTGTCTTTTGCTGCGCTTATTTATGCCAGCTTAACCGATGATTTTACCGTATCTTATGTAGCGTATCACTCAAGTAGCACCTTGCCTTGGTATTATAAAATAACCTCAACATGGGGTGGCCATGAAGGCGCTATTTTACTGTGGTTATTAATGCAGGCCGGTTGGACCGCCGTTGTTGCTGTGCGTTCAAAGTCACTGCCTTGGGTACTTCGTGCTCGCGTATTAGGTGTGCTTGGCTTTTTAGGTGTCGGATTTATGATGTACACCTTGCTACTTTCAAGTCCGTTTGAACGTTTACTGCCCTATTTCCCTGTTGAGGGACGCGATTTAAATCCATTATTACAAGACCCAGGGATGATAATTCACCCTCCATTACTTTATATGGGGTATGTCGGTCTTTCTGTTGCTTTTGCCTTTGCTATTGCCGCGTTGTTAACCGGCAAGCTTGATAACACCTGGGCAAAATGGTCACGCCCATGGACAATGACGGCATGGGGCTTTTTAACCTTAGGTATCACCATAGGTAGTTGGTGGGCCTATTCAGAGCTAGGCTGGGGCGGCTGGTGGTTCTGGGATCCTGTTGAAAATGCATCACTCATGCCATGGTTAGTCGCAACCGCGTTACTGCACTCTTTAAGTGTGACTGAAAAACGTGGCGTATTTAAATCATGGACAGTGTTACTGGCTATTGCGGCATTTTCATTAAGTTTACTAGGCACCTTTATCGTTCGCTCAGGAATTATTGTTTCGGTGCATGCCTTTGCAACAGACCCTGATCGTGGCTTATTTATTCTTGGCTTTTTGGCCGTAGTTGTTGGCGGCGGTTTAGCGTTATATGGCTTGCGTGTCTCACAAGTTAAAAGTGAAGGGCGTTATAAGTTTGTATCGCGTGAAGTGGCACTTTGGTTAAACAATATTTTCTTAGTGGTTGCTACGTTAATTGTACTGTTAGGTACATTATTACCTATGGTACACAAGGAAATGGGGCTAGGCAGTATTTCAATTGGCGAACCTTTCTTTAATAAAATGTTTGCTATTTTACTGGTGCCATTTGCTATTTTAATGGGCATTGGACCTTTCCTGCGTTGGAAGCAGAATAAGTGGGCCTTTTTACAAAATAAAATATTTGTAGGCGCACTAGCCAGTATTATCATTACCTGTGCGTGGTTATTTAGTAGCTATGAGGTAGTGACTCCATTAACACTTTTAGCAACCACGCTAGGTGTATGGATATTTATTGCCACTTTTATTGATTTATATACCAAAGCAGCGGTTCATGGCTCGCTTAAGCTCGGTATAAAGCGTTTAGGTTTAAGCTATTGGGCAATGGTGCTGGGGCATGTTGGTTTAGCCTTTGTTATAGCGGGCATTACACTCACCTCGGCGTATTCAGTTGAGCGTGATGTATCGATGAAGCAAGGCGATATCGTGCAGCTTAACCAGTATCAATACCGCTTTGAAGGTGTGAAGACTATTCGTGGTGCAAACTACAGTGGTCATGCTGGTGTCGTGACGGTATTAAAAGGGAATGACACTGTAACGCGTTTATATGCAGAAAAGCGTCGTTACGATATTGGTATGCAATTTATGACCGAAGCCGCTATTGATGCCGGATTCACTCGTGATTTATATCTTGCGCTTGGTGAGCAACTAAGTGAAGGGGCATGGTCATTACGCATTTACCATAAGCCGTTTGTACGTTGGATGTGGATTGGCGGTATTCTGATCTCACTCGCTGGTTTTGTGATTTTATTCGATAAGCGCTATCGCGCCTCACCGCGAAAAGATGAAATAGAGGGGGCAGTATGAACCGTAAACTTATCGCAATTGCCCCTTTATTAATTTTTATCTTTATTTGTGTGTTTTTATACCAAGGGTTGTTTGCCAACCCGCGGGAAATACAAACAGGGCGAATTGGTCAAACGGTGCCTGCGTTTAATTTACCTGATTTAATGCAAGACGATAAACGTTGGACTGATGAGCAGCTAAAGGGTGAGGTGTATTTGCTAAACGTTTGGGGCACATGGTGTCCGACGTGTTTAGCTGAGCTTGGCTATTTAACTAAGCTACGCGAGCAAGGGGTTAAAATTATCGGCTTGTATTATGTACAAAGTTACGACGCCGATTTTGATGGCCCATTTGATATGCAAGCGCTGCGTGATGATGTGAGTAATATGCTTTCACGTGCGGGCGACCCTTATCAATTTAATATTTTAGATTTAGAACGTTCATTGTCTTTAGATTTAGGGGTGTCCGGTGCACCAGAGACATTTTTAGTAGATAAAAATGGCACCATTTTGTTACATCACACTGGTGATATAAACCCTCGAGTTTGGCGTGCTAAGTTTGCGCCTATTATGCAGGAGCTGCAGCCATGAGATTGTTTTTATTAACCCTTAGCTTGTTTGTTAGTGTAGCTGCGTTTGCTCAGCAAGACCGTTATCAATTTGATAGCAACGAGCAAGCTGTTCGCTTTGAAGAGCTAACAAAAGAATTACGTTGCCCGAAGTGTCAAAATCAGAATATTGCTGACTCTGATGCTGTTGTCGCAAAAGACTTGCGCGAGCGAGTGCTGGCGTTGGTAAAAGATGGCAAAACCAAAGATGAAGTTATTGATTACATGATTGATCGATATGGCTATTTTGTTCATTACGATCCTCCGGTAACACCTGCCACGTTAATACTGTGGGTACTTCCGGTACTCATCGTAATAATTGGGTTTGGCTTTATTGTGATTCGCCAACGTAAAGCGTCGGTAAAACAAACTTGGAGTGACGCTGATGAAGTGATGCTCAATAAGCTGATTAAACAAAATAAACATCAGGAGCAAAGTTAAATGATTTTAATGTGGGCGTCTTTTGCTTTACTCACACTCATTGCATTGCTGTTTATTATTGTGCCTTTTTTAAAAAAAGAGCGCATAGTAACCATCACCCACAACGCCAATGCACAGCTTATCAGCATTTATGAACAGCGTTTAGTTGAATTACAGGCAGATTTAGATAATCAACGTATAGACTCGCAAAATCACAGCGAAGCTATTATTGAATTAAAACGCCGTTTACTTAATGAATTATCGCCGGAGAAGTCACTAAATAGCCGTGGTGACAATCGTATATTTGCTTTAACAGGGGCGGCGTTTTTAATTGCATTAGCAGGTATTTTTTATGCAATGACAGGCAGCCAGCAACAAATTGCAGCTTGGCATGATGCAATGGATAACTTGGCCGATTATGGTCAGCGCGCCGTAATGCAAAAGGGCGAGCCATTAACTAAAAATGAGTTACAAGCGTTTGCCCTAGCACTGCGTACTAAGTTAAGCCAAAGCGGTGATGATGAAGTCGCTTGGATGTTGTTAGGGCGTGTTGCTTTAATGCTAAATGAATTTGATATGGCGAAACAGTCATTTGATAAAACATTAAAAATAAACCCTGATAATATGCAGGCGCTTGTTAGCTACTCTCAGGTGCTATTACTTGAGGGCAGTGAAGAGAACATGACTCGTGCAGCGGGTATGCTTTCTAAAGTACTGCAAGCTCAACCAAATAACCTTGATGCGATTTCGTTACTTGCACTGATCGCCTTTGAGAGAAAAGACTGGCTACAGGCAAAGGCAGCGTTTGAGGTGTTACTTGCAAGTATGGATGAGTCTGATACGCGCTATGCTATGATCAACCAACGTATTAGCGAAATCGATCTACAAATTGCTCAGCAAAACGTGGCAACCAGTGGCGATCAGTTAGCGGCTCAAAGTATTCAAGTTACCGTTGATATCGATAGCCAACTTGCAGACAAACAGCCCAATAACGGTATTTTGTTTGTGTTTGCTAAAGCGGCTAAGGGATCACCGATGCCTTTAGCTGTGGTCAAACTAACAGACTATAGCTTTCCAATTACGGTTGAGCTGAGCGATGCTAATGCCATGATGGCAGGGCTAAACTTATCGAGTGCGAGTGAAATTATCATTTCTGCGCGTATCTCTAATGATGATTCAGTTATGCCAAGCACTGGGGAGCTTGAAGGGCATTCTCAAGTGCTTGCTTCTAAAGAGGTGCGCCAAGTGCAACTGAACATTGATACATTAATACCTTAAGGATTTGAGATGTTAAAACAAGGCTTACTTTTATTATGTTTACTCACGTTATCGGGTTGTGCTCAAGTGCCTGAGAGTAAATATGATGAGCGCGATCCCATACAAAGTGTAAACAGACCTATTTATGACTTTAATATGGACGTACTTGATGCTTATATTTTAAGGCCTGCGGCAGTGGGTTATATAACAGTAACCCCACAGCCTGTGCGTCGAAGTATTGTGCATTTTACCGATAATATTACAGCACCGGTTGATATTATTAATGCGGGTCTGCAAGGAAAGCCAAGCAGTGCCGGAATTAATTTTGCGCGCTTTTTAGTGAATTCTACGGTGGGAGTGTTTGGCTTATTTGACGTTGCAAGTTCGTTAGGGCTTGAAGTAACTGATGAAGATTTTGGCCAAACCTTAGGTGTGTGGGGAGTAGGCGATGGTGCCTATTTAATGATCCCGGCAATGGGGCCATCAACTGCACGTAACTTAACCGGTGATGTTGTTGATAATGTGGTTTTACCTAAAATTGCACTGACTACACCACAAACAATTTTAGTGTTTGCGTTAAAGGCGGTTGAGGCAAGGGCGTCTTTAATGGCTCAAGAGGGTTTATTAAATGATTCATTAGACCCATACCTGTTTGTTAAAGACATTTACTTTCAGCGTCAGTTATATGAACTCTACGATGGCAATCCGCCAATAAAAGAAGAGCCTGAAGATTTTGACGAAGATTTCTTAGAAAGCCTTTAATAAAAATAAAAACGCCAGCAAATGCTAGCGTTTTATTTTTAGTTATTAATTAACCTGAACTCTGGTTAAGAGATTTACTAACGTATTGAATCAAAAATGATATTTATGTTTATTTTTCTCTAGCCAGAGATTTTCAGTGAAAACAAGGCGAAATTACGCGTCAATAGCTAGCCTATTGCAAGTAAATTCAACGCAGTTAGCGCTGAAAATAGCTGCTTGAGATAGATTTATTATCCAGAGTTCAGGTTAATTACTAGGGTCTGTTGACCTTTGCGGATTACAATTTGTTCAAACTAGGAGCGGTTTAATCGCGGCGCGAGATTTGTAACCTAGTGGGCTAAGTAAAAACCGAGCAAAGCTTCCGCGTCCTGCTCACGCCCCTTACCTACATCCATGTAGGCAACAAAGAGTAAATCGCTCCTAGACAGAACCCGAAGGGCAGCGCCTGTTTGGCATTGATGCTGCGTTATCGCCTATTTATGGGGAATAACCACACCACATAAGCTCTGCCTTGCCTAAATACCAAATAGACTGCTGAAAATTTAACCTTGAAAGGTCAACAGACCCTAATGAGCGCTTTAATTATCAATCATTATCTGCATTTGTTCACTAACCCAATTAAGTGCTTCGTGGTAAGCATCAGGCACATCATCACCTAAGTTAAGCTGTTGGGCTTTATCGTTAGCAGCGTGCCAGTTACCCTGCTCATAGAGGGTTACTAAGTTTAAATACTCAGCAAGCAGCCCTTCATTGTTTAACAGTGCCGCTTTTATCTCATTTGAAAGCGGTAGTTTAAGCATTACACTGTCCATCTCTTCATCTAGTATGGCATCCATAAGCGACATCATGCCGGCTAAAAACGCTATTCCAGTATCTCTAAGTTTGCCATGTGAAATTGCTAAAAGCTCACAAAAACGCGCGCGTGTTAGCGACAGCCTAATAAGCTCCAGAGGTTTGTCTGCAGAGACTTGTGCGGCAAATAATAAAGAGAGTAGTTTTTTTATTTCAGCCGCGCCCAATACAATAAGCGCTTGTTTTATAGTGTTTATTTCAAAGCGGCGAGCAAATGCTGCCGAATTTGAGTAGCGTAGCAGCTTATACGATAAGTTGACATCACGCTCAAATACATCGGTGATCTTCTTAAGATCCATTTCTACGCTGGAAGTTTCATAGAGTAGCTCAGCCAGTGCCATGCCCGATGGCGGTAATGCCTTGCTTTGCACCATTTCTGGTTTTGAAAAGAAAAAGCCTTGAAAGTATTCAAAACCTAGTTCAAAAGCTTGATTGTAAAGCGCGTAAGTTTCAACCTTTTCAGCAAGTAATTTTATATGTGGATAAGGTTTTAAATCCTCTATGATCGTTTTAACGTTTTCAATATCACAAGTTAAAAAATCGACTTTAATAATATCGATAAACGGATAAAAGTGCCGCCATACAGGTTGATGTGCATAGTCATCTAGCGCTAGCGTATAGCCTTTTTCTTTTAGGTCTTTAACAATTGCCAATAAGCGTTTACCTGGCTGGACGGTTTCGAGTATTTCAATTACCACCCCATCTTTGTTTAAAAGGGTTGGGTAGCCTTTTAACAAGGTGTCTAAGGTAAAGTTAATATAAGCGGGTTTATTATCAGTTAAATCTTCTAAGCCAAAGTTAAATTGACTGCCTTCAATCAGTCTAGACGTGGCTTCATCGCCGTCAATATCTGGAAATACGTTATCAACTCCATCACGAAATAAAAGCTCATAGCCAATTAGTTCTTTATTGCGATCTAAAATAGGTTGCCGAGCAGCGTAAAAATACATATAGGATTCCGAAAGAGTAGAAATTGATTAACATTGTAATAATATATTGGAAAACATTCAAAATAGCATCGGTAAAATGAATTATTATTAATGAAATATCATGGCTTAGGTGATTTTTATTAATCTAAACTCATTGTTTTTTATTCTATTTGTTTTAAAAGCGAGCGAATAGATGGTTTTTTATCTACTTAAATTAGCGGGTTGGAGTTATTAGCAATTACCGTGTTATAGTTCAGTAGAAAGCTTTTATTCCAATACTGTCTTAATTATAAGATTTCAAGAGTCATTATTTGGATTACAAGCCTGTTATTACTTTTTTAAGTGGAGGCGAATTTGGAAACAGGAATGATTATTTCACTGGCATTATATTTTATTGTAATGCTAGGAATAGGACTATACGCATATAAGCAATCTACCAGCGATATATCAGGGTATATGCTAGGTGGTCGTAATTTAGCCCCCAGTGTTGCTGCCTTATCAGCGGGTGCATCAGACATGAGTGGTTGGTTACTTATGGGCCTACCTGGCGCAATGTACTTGTTTGGGCTTAGCAAGGTTTGGATTGCTATTGGCTTAGTATTAGGCGCATGGGCAAACTATTTCTTAGTCGCCCCAAGACTGCGTGTTTATACTGAAAAAGCAAATGACTCTATTACCATCCCTGATTATTTTGCAAATCGTTTTGATGATAACAAGAATATCCTCCGTGTGATCTCTGCAATTGTTATTATTGTGTTCTTTACTTTGTATACTTCATCAGGCGTAGTCGCCGGTGGTAAGTTATTTGAAAATTCATTTCAGATGAGTTACGAAATGGGTTTATACATCACCACGGGTGTGGTTGTTGTTTACACCTTATTTGGTGGCTTTTTAGCGGTTAGCCTAACAGACTTCGTGCAAGGTTGTATTATGTTTATCTCCTTGCTTGCAGTACCTATCGCTACTTATATGATGCTAGATCAGCCATTTATGGATACTTTAGCAAATGCAAATTACCAGCAGTTGTTAAGTTCACCAAAAGCCAGTGAAATCCATTCATTGAATATGCTTGATTGGTTTGCTGGTGGTTCTACCATTGCTATTATTTCTGCGATGGCTTGGGGCTTAGGCTACTTTGGTCAGCCACATATTATTGTTCGCTTTATGTCTATTCGCTCAGTAAAAGAAATGCCAACTATGCGTCGTATTGGTATGTCTTGGATGACACTATCTGCGATTGGTGCGGTATTTACCGGTTTATTTGGTGCTGCTTTTATGATTGAAAACCAAATGCCTATTGCCGATAAAGAGACCATTTTCTTAGTATTAGCTGAACTTATTTTCCACCCATTAATTGCTGGTTTCCTACTGGCTGCTATTTTAGCTGCGATTATGAGTACGATTTCATCGCAATTATTGGTGTGTTCAAGCTCGCTTACTGAAGACTTCTACAAGATTTACTTAAACCGCGATGCCTCGCAAACTGAGCTGGTGTTAGTAGGGCGTATTAGCGTAATACTGGTTGCGTTATTTGCTATTTACCTAGCGTATGACCGTAATAGTTCAATACTTGATTTAGTTAGTAACGCATGGGCTGGTTTTGGTGCTGCATTTGGTCCACTTGTCTTGTTTAGCCTTTACTGGAAACGTATGAACTTAAAAGGGGCTATTAGCGGTATGGTTGTTGGTGCTTTAACAGTGCTTGTATGGATTTATGCGCCTATTACCATTAACGGTGAGAGCTTAAGCAGTGTAATTTATGAAATCGTCCCAGGCTTCATTTTAGCGAGTATTGCTATTGTGGTAGGAAGCCTTGTGACAGCTGAACCGAAAAAAGAAATTACTGATCTGTTTGATGAAGTTGAATCGTCATTGTAACTGATTAGCTAACGTAAAGTGTTGGTTTTTATAAATGCCAATCAGTTTAACTGGTTGGCATTTTTTTATTGGCTTACCTTTAGTAAAGACCATTCATCTCGTTTAAACAGCTGAGATTATGACGCTTAATCACCGATTACTCGCCTTTAGTTATTATTATTTAAAGGCATAAAAAAACTGAATTCGAATACCGAATTCAGTTTTTTTAATAATTACTATTGAGCTTTTAAAAGTACTAACTCGCTGCTTTATCTTTTATATCCGCAACGTTATCTGACTTTGTTTTTTTAGCCTTGGCGGGTACTTCTTTACCACCTTTAAGTACGGCCATAAAGTCGTCTTTACTTTTTGCAATCTCCAGCGCGAGCGACTCAACCTGTTGTTCACTTAGTGGTACATCTACTTTTTCAAGCATGAGTTCTAGTGACTCGGCAATATCGAGCATTTTGTCATAGGCATCAGCTTCTTTTTTAGTAGTAAACGTCATGCGCTCGACTCCGTTTCGTTCTACAACATATTTAACAACAACAGCCATGATTTCTCCTGCTTACTTACGTGGCAATATGATTATTTTAAATCATTAGATTACTGTTTTTATATACAGTACAAGCTTGCGCGTGGTTTTGCAAGCTTTAGCCTTAGTTTATCTGCAGCTTGGTTGACAATAAAGAGTAACTCTACTTTATTTATTAAGTCACTTTATAACGCGTTGCAGTAAAGGAGTCGCAAGGAGTGATTGTTACCGTTAGTACTTATAACCACAACGTTATGTAAAAGTGCTGGGTGTAAATAATCAACGAATGTTCATGTAGGAACGCAAAAGGAAATAGTATGAAATTAATTAAAATCATCTCATTAGCCGCTGCTTTATGTTTATTACCTATGGGTACCACCTTTGCGCAAAGCGATATGCTATCAAAGCAGGTGCAATCAGCCGTGGTTAATATTAATACTGCTGATTTAAAACAGTTAATTAAGTTACCAGGTGTTGGCAAGAAAAAAGCACAGGCAATTATCGATTATAGAGAAACCAATGGTGATTTCGCATCACTTGAAGATCTAGCTAAAGTAAAAGGGGTGGGTAAAAAAATGCTAGCCAAACTTGATGGAAAGGTGGCGTTTTAACTTAAAAGGGCGCTATGCGCCCTGATCAAACTGTTTTAAGGCAGCACCAAGGTGCTTTTTAGCAAAATTAACATCTACGGGGGCGGTTAGTAGCGGGTAGCTTAAACCAGCCACAATCAAAAAGGGCACGAGTAGCCATCCTTCAAAAAGGGTAAATATTAAAAAAAATGGGCTTAGTAGCATAAGCTTTACAGTACGCATTAACACTCTGTCACTAGGAGAGAGCATACTTAACGAGATCGCAATAACGGTTTGTCTTTGACGAACTTTTAAGTGTTTAAGTTCGTCAACGTGGCTTGAAAAAAAAGTAAACATATTAAAGTGACTTTTTAGAGATTAATTGACTGGCCACTAACGCAAAAAGTGTGGCGGTAAACAATACAAAAATAACTTCCATCCATGCTGGCATACTTAAGCCTGCAAATTGCCAATCTATGTTTCCGCAATCACCGGTTGCCTCAAAAAATTGCGGTATCCAATGATGTAGTGGCATAAACTCTGGAAAATTTGGCTCAAACTCACAGCTAAATGCGAAGGGGTCAGTGGTTGTTTGCATTTCAATGTGCTCACGAGCTATTAGTAACCCCCATACACTTGAAACCCCCCACACTGTATAAGCGATAATACGGACTACGAGGTTGTTTGGTTTACTGGCGCCAATAATACCGGCAAAAAGTAAGCCTAATACCGCGGTGCGTTGGTAAATACACATAATGCACGGTGCTAATCCCATGTTGTATTGAAAAAAGAGCGCGATGACTTCAAGCAGAAAAACAATCCCACTGAATAATAACCAAGGTGTACGTTGAGTACTTAGATTAGCAAGCCAGTTCATAACAAATCCGTATTTAAATAAGGGCTTAGATTATGACGTAGGATAAACAGCGGAGCAAGTAAAAGGGAAAAAGTGAGGAGCTATGAAATTTCCTAGTTCCTCAAAGTCGGGGAAGCTCTTAATGCCCAGAATTCGCTACAGGGATGTGGTGTTGTATTATCCCCCAGTCATAAAACAAACTGGTTATTTCACTCAAGCCAAAATAAGTCGCGCTTAACCCAACAAAGGTAAGCACAAAAGTATAAGGTAAAGCCATATACACCATTCGACCGTAAGATAGGCGTAACACGGGAGCTAGTGTTGATGTCAGTAAGAATAAGAAAGCAGCTTGACCATTAGGGGTGGCCACGCTGGGTAAGTTTGTGCCGGTGTTTATCGCCACTGCAAGTAAATCAAATTGGTCTCGAGTTATTTGACCTGCTTTTAGAGCTGCAGCAACTTCATTTATATATACAGTGCCGACAAATACATTATCACTGACCATTGAAAGCAATCCATTAGCGATAAAAAACATCACCAATTGTAAGTGCCCTTCAAATGTTAGTACCCAAGTAATCACAGGAGTAAAGAGTTGTTGATCGATGATTACTGCAACCACACTAAAAAATACACAAAGTAGTGCAGTGAAGGGGAGGGCCTCTTCAAAGGCTTTACCTAGTTGGTGCTCTTCTATTATACCGGCAGACGACGTGGCTAAAATAATCACCGATAAGCCAATTAAGCCTACGGTTGCTAAATGTAACGCTAAGCCAGTAATTAACCAGATAGCGATAAGTGCTTGAATTGTGAGGTTCACTCTATCGCGTTCGGTACGTTTTTTATCAAGTGTTTGTGCATGGTTTTTTAAAATAGCATGAATTGTTTCTGGCAGTTTTGCCCCATAGCCAAAGGTTTTTGTTTTTTCTAATAAAAAGGTTGTTAATAAGCCCGCAAAAAGCACGGGTAAAGAAACGGGCAGCATTCTTAAAAAGAACTCACCAAATAGCCAACTTGCTCGCTCTGCAATAATTAAGTTTTGTGGTTCACCAACCATAGTACACACGCCGCCAAGTGCGGTCCCAATCGAGGCATGCATGAGTAAATTACGTAAAAAAGCACGAAACTCTTCAAGCTCTTGACGGTTTACCTCTTTTACTTGGTTATCATCGTTAATATCGTGCTCACTGATAAAATCTTTTCCTGAAGCCACCTTGTGATAAATACTATAAAAGCCCATGGCCACCGCAATAACAACCGCCATTACAGTCAGGGCATCCAAAAAAGCTGATAAAAACGCAGCAGCTATTGCAAAGGCAAGCGATAAAACGGTCTTACTTCTTACTGAAACCACTAACTTGGTAAAAATATACAGCAGCAGATCTTTCATGAAATAAATACCGGCAACCATAAAAATAAGTAATAAAAGCACATCTAGGTTTTGTGCTATTTCATGTTCAACTTGCATGGTTGATGTCATACCAATTAATAGTGCCTCAATGGCAAGTAGACCACCAGGTTGCAGTGGGTAACACTTGAGCGCCATGGCCAGTGTAAAAATAAACTCAATAACCAGTACCCAGCCAGACAAATAAGGGTTTAATTGAAACAGCAGCGGGTTAATTATTAAAAATGCAATAATGGTGTATTTATACCATTGAGGTGCTTTACCTAAAAAATTTATAAATATTGCAGATGGGACACTCTGTTGCATGATTTTTCCCTAGGAAGGCGTTTAATAGTCTGGTTAATGTCATTAACTTAGTCCAGCCTATAGAGGGTGTAAACAACTAAATAATAATAGTTAAAGTGTCTCGTATGAATAATAGGTGGGCATTCATATTGTGTTTAATTTCTACCAGTAAAGTTACCCTTTTAATCACATACCTAGGTAATTTAACTTACTTTACTTGTTAGTTGTGACTTGTCTGGTACAATCAGTCAGTTAATCGTATGTAGCGATGTAATGTGAATTAATTCGAGTAGGAATTGAATGAGAATTTTTAAAGCGAAAAGCCCAGCAGGATTTGCTGAGGAATACATAGTAGAGTCAATCTGGAATGGTGATTTCCCTCCAGGTTCAATTCTGCCAGCTGAGCGTGAACTCTCAGAGTTAATTGGTGTTACTAGAACCACATTGCGTGAAGTATTACAACGATTAGCCAGAGACGGTTGGCTAACAATCCAACATGGTAAACCCACTCGCGTAAATAATTTTTGGGAAACGTCAGGACTAAATATCCTTGAAACACTGGCTCGTTTAGACGAAGATAAAATGCCAGAGCTAACAGATCAGTTACTTTCAGCTCGCACTAACATCAGCGCGATTTACACTCGTGCAGCAATAAAGCTTGCACCAGAGCGTGTTATTGAAATTTTATCGCAAAGTGATGAACTAGAAGACAGCGCACAAGCATTTGCTGATTATGACTATAAAGTGCACCATGAGTTAGCAGTTGCTGGTAACAACCGCATATATGTGCTGATCCTTAATGGTTTTAAAGGCTTTTATTCTAAGATTGGTTGTCATTACTTTTCAGATCCTCGTACCCGTGAGCTTGCACGTCAATTCTATAAAGATTTAACTAAGCTTGCTGAGAATAAAGAGCACGATGGTGCGATATTCATGATGCGCAAGTATGGTCATCAAACCGGTGAAATATGGCAACATATTCGCGGTGATATGCCTAGCGACATTATGGATTAGTAAAAAAGCCTGCTTTAAGCAGGCTTTTTTACGAACAATAATTAGTGCATTTATCAAGCGTTCGCTATTTTAGAACGGCGCTATCTATAAATACGATTGTTAATTTATTTTTGATAGCCATAGAATAATGATTAATTAGATATGGTGCTATTGTAATTTAAGAATTAGTGCCCATATTACTATCAGTATTGCGTAAGCAATTGACAATAAACTCAAAATATTTGGAGAATAAAATGGGTGTATTAGTAGGCCGCCAGGCACCAGACTTTACCGCTGCAGCTGTTCTAGGTAACGGTGAGATTGTAGATAGCTATAACCTTCACGAAAAAATCAAAGGTAAAAAAGCAGTAATCTTTTTCTACCCACTAGATTTCACTTTTGTATGTCCTTCTGAGCTTATTGCTTTTGATAAGCGTTATGCAGAATTCCAAAAACGTGGTGTAGAAGTAATTGGTGTTTCAATCGATTCACAGTTCTCACACAACGCATGGCGTAACACGGCTGTAGCAGACGGCGGTATTGGTAAAGTTCAATACGCACTAGTTGCAGACGTTAAGCACGAAATCTGTAAAGCATACGACGTTGAGCACCCAGAAGCCGGCGTTGCATTTCGTGGTTCTTTCTTAATCGACGAAGAAGGTAACGTACGTCACCAAGTAGTGAACGATTTACCACTTGGTCGTAACATCGACGAAATGATCCGTATGGTTGATGCACTAGCATTCCACAGCGAGCACGGCGAAGTATGTCCTGCTGGTTGGACTGAAGGTAAAAAAGGAATGGACGCAAGCCCTGAAGGCGTAGCTAAATTCTTATCTGAAAACGAAGGCGAGCTATAATTTAGCCCTTTAGTTTAAGATAAAAAAACCGCCATATTGGCGGTTTTTTTTATTGCTCTTTAATTAAAACGAAAAGCTCACTTTAGTATAAATATAACGACCTCGAGGGTTATGTACACCCGATGCGTAACCATACAGATCTGAATCACCGTCACCAATTGCAAATGGTGGCTCTTCATCAAATAAGTTATTAACACCTAACGATACTTTAGCTGACTCAGTAATACGATATGAGGTTTGTAAATCAACCAATACTTGAGAATCAACAGTACGTGATGTATTACTATCGAAGTCTAAGTTGCCATCGAAATCGATATCTGGCGTATCTTCAAACTCACCCACATAACTAATGTTCATGTTAGTGTTGAATTGGCCAATTTCCCAGTTTGTTGAGAAAATCCAACGGTGCTCTGGGTAACCATATTCACCGGTGTAATCGCGGCCGTCTTTTTCAAATTTATCTTGGTAAGCCCACTCTAAATTGAATTTCAGTAAGCCTAAATCATCCAGTGAATGGTTGTAGTTTGCTGAAATATCTACGCCAGAAACTTCTTGTGATGAAACGTTTTCAAAAGTACTGAAAATCTTTTGAATAGTTCCTAGGCTGTCTGTACCTGATGGTGGTAAGCGAACACATACTGTACTATTTTGGTTATTACACTCTGAGTTGTAAATTGGACCAAACTCTTGCTCATCAATCTTATTATCTTGGGTGATACTCCACACATCAACACTTAAACCAAAGTCAGTTGTGGGTGCCCAAATGAACCCAACGTTCCAAGATTCAGATTCTTCAGCTTCTAAATCTGGGTTACCGGCAAATTCAATGTTGTAATCTAGCGCATCACAATCTTTACCTGTTGCATCACAGCGGTAGTTATCAATAAAAAACTGACTCTCCTGAGATGGCCCTAAACCTACTTGTGCCAGTGAAGGTGCTCTAAAGCCTTGCGCCCAAGAACCACGAACTGTAATTTCATCATTAGGTGCCCAGCGTAAAGCGACTTTAGGATTTGTGGTGGTACCAAAGTCACTGTAATCATCGTAACGACCTGCAAGTTGTAGTTCTAAGTTCTCAGCAAGTGGAATTGAAAACTCTACATAGGCAGCGTATTGGTCACGCTCTGCTGCAGCTGACACAGACTCGGTACCAAAGATTAATCCTCGTTGGAATTGATCATCTGGCGTATCCGTTACGTCCTCTTCGCGGTATTCAATACCGGCCGCCATCATGACAACATCATCACCAAAGCTAAATGCTTCACCTGAAATGTTAGCATCGAACGACGTCATATGAGACTCGCCTTGACGAACCAAGCTCGTAGTAATTCTATCAATTACAGCCGGATCGTTGTAAGTGCCGCCGAATGGGTTGTAGTTACCAGCGTCAATTTCTTGCTGTAAGAAGTCGGTACGTACCCAACCTTGTGAGCGATTGCCTGTTTGTAACGACTTACTACGTCCTTTTTGTACCGCTGTTTCCCAGCTCCAATCGTTTATTTCACCTTTTAAACCGGCAACAAAACGTAATGTGTCTGATTCGATATCCCATTGACGCGCACCCGCATCTACGGTTCTGTAACGACCTATTTCAATATCTTGGCCGAATGGGTTATTAGGGTGACTACCTGGTACTGTTAAACCCGCATCTTCATCAAGTGGCGTTGGGGCACCTGCTGCAATTGAGCTGTTATGCTGAACGGCCATTTCTAAGAAGCCCGTTATGCCATTATCAAAGCGGTATTCAAATTGTGAAATAGCACCTACACGTTCTGATGCCGGTGCAATATAGCCAAATGGACCATAGTCAAATAAACAACTGCCACTTGATGTTGCATTTTCTGCAGGACACGCAGGGTCAATTGTTTTAACGCCATCAACATAAAAGTAGCCTGGGAAGCCACGTGATGAACGAAAATCTTCACCGCCATATGGAGATTGATTAGCAGTACCTAAACGCCCCATTTCATCTGATGATAAAGAGGTGTTTTTAAAGTAATCAATAATAACGGATGCGCTACTTTTTGCACTAGTAGTACCCCAAACAATACTGGCTGTAGTTTCTTCATAGTTAGGGCCATCTGTGCCGCCGTAACCTAAGTTTACTTCAATACCGTCAATATCTTTTTTCAAGATAACGTTTACAACACCCGCTACAGCATCAGAGCCATAGATTGCTGAGGCGCCATCTTTTAAAATATCAATACGTTCGATTGCTGAAACAGGAATACTGTTGATATCAACGAATGAGTTGGTGATCCCTTCAGCAAATGCGCTGATTGCAACACGACGACCATTAATAAGTACCAAGGTAGCATCGGCGCCTAAGCCACGAAGGCTGACGGCAGCTGAGCCATTTGCGGTTGAGTCTTGGTTATTACCACGGGTTGAAAAGGTACCATTACCTGCAACAGGCATTCTTTCAAGAAGCTGTTGTAGGTTGTCATAACCCATGTTTTCGATGTCTTCTTTATTAATAGATTGTACTGGAGACGGGCCTTCGATGTCCGAACGCTTGATACGAGAGCCTGTTACTTGAATACGTTCTACTTTTTCTGCAGTTTGCTGTGCAGCATAAGTCGTTGTGCTAAAACCTGCTGACAATGCGATAGTAGCACCGATGATTAAGCTTGGTGTAAATGCAATTGATTGCTTCATCCTTAAGTCCTTGTTGATATGTTATAATTTACTTGTTTTACAAGTCCAATTATTAATACCATGTAACTTAAATGTTATCAATTGGCCGCAAAGATGATTTTGTTATCGGCACTAATATGTACTGATTTTCTCAATAAAGGTAAACGATAGGATGCTCGCTATTTGGCGCTGTAACGTGATTTAGTTATTATTGATAAACAAAACGCCGAGCGACTTTAATTTGTAATAATTTGTATTTTCCTAAAAATTTAACAAAAAAAAGCCTAACATGATGTTAGGCGTTTTTATTTAAACTTTATGTTTCATTAAGCGTTCTTTTTCACGGGACCAATCTTTATTTTTACCGTCTTCACGTTTGTCATGCATTTTCTTACCTTTCGCTAAATGGAATTCAAGCTTTACCCAGCATTTTTTCCAATACATAGCTGTGGCAATTAATGAATAACCATCACGCTCGGTTGCACCAACCAAACGGTCAAGTTCACGTCTGCTTAGTAATAATTTACGATAACGCAGCGGGTCGCAAATAACATGGGTTGATGCACTATTTAAAGGCTGGATTGTGCTGCCTAATAAAAACGCTTCACCGTTTTTAAGATGAATATAAGTTTCAGAGATATTTACTTTACCTGCTCGGATACTTTTTACTTCCCAGCCTTGGAGTTCAATACCTGCTTCAAACTTGTCGTGTAAAAAATACTCGTGTCGCGCTTTTTTATTTAGCGCGATGGTATTACTTGTCGATTTTGATGAATTTTTCTTAGCCATAGTGCCCTATAATATACGTTATACGAGATGTTTTACATCGATTTTTTTAAATTATACATGCAAAAGCGAAGGATTCATTTAAGCGCGATGAAAGTTTGGGGAAACGCACAAAGCTTGCTAAAATTCCTGCACACAGTTGGGAGTGAGTATGCCACAAATAGAGAAAAGTGCGCTGGTTATGTACAGCACTAAAGAGATGTTTGATCTAGTCAATGATGTAGAAGCTTATTCGCAGTTTTTACCTAATTGTTCAGACTCAAAAATTATTAAGCAGCATGATAATAACATGACCGCCAGTTTAGAAATATCTAAAGCCGGTATAAAAAAATGGTTTACCACTGAAAATACGCTAATTGATGAGCAAACAGTGATGCTTCGCTTGGTCGATGGGCCTTTTAAAACCTTACAAGGTCGCTGGCATTTTCAGCAATTAGATGCGCATGCGTGCAAAGTGCATTTACAGCTAGACTTTGAATTTTCTAGTAAGTTAATAGAACTTGCGTTTGGTAAAATTTTTAATGATGTAGCTAAAAATATGGTGAGTGCCTTTACTCAACGTGCAAAAGCGGTATATGGAGAGCGTGCATGATCAATATTGAAATTGTGTTTGCGTTGCCAACGAAAGCAACCACGTTAAATATAGAAGTATTCCAAGGTACCACCGCAGAGCAAGCGGTGATCCAATCAGGTATTATTAAGAAGTGCCCTGAAATTGATGCAACCGCTTTAACTTTAGGTGTATGGAACAGAACGGTAAAGCTTAATCATGAGCTTAAAGACGGCGATAGAGTTGAAATTTACCGCCCATTAATTGCCGACCCTAAAGATGCCCGCAGAAAGCGCGCCGAAAAAGCCAAAGAAGAGGGCCGCGCAAATAAAGTAACTGGTGGCCGACCGTTAGATCGTTAGATACAAAAAAGGTGAGCCATGCTCACCTTTTTAAATTAAACCCAAATGGCTTATTGCTCTAAAGGGGTTGTAAAGTTTTCTGGTTGCTCATAGTCACCAGAGACCGTTACCAACTTTTCATTTTCAAAGTTTAATACTAATGATTTATATTGTTCATTAGCGCGCCCTTTATTAAAGCTATAAACGTAACGCCAGGTATTTTTATCGAAGGCGTCTTCGGCAATCGGTCTGCCTAGTACATAAATTACTTGCTCGCGAGTCATATTAACGCGAAGCTTATCAACGTCTGATTGTTCTAAAAAGTTACCTTGAGGGATGTTGATTCTGTACACCCAGCTAGAACAACCTGCGGCTGAACTAAGCGTTAAAGCGACAATAAGCCAAAGAGAAAAAGTTTTTAACGACTGCATTGTTAGTTGTGATCCTTATTTTTTATAATCTGCATGATACCTATTAGTCACTCAAGGTAAAACCCTTTTGAGTAATTGTTTTTGTTTAGCGCGTTAAGGCGAGGTTTTGACCATTAATAATCAAAAAAGTTTAAACGATGAGTTGTGCAATAGTAAAAGTAAACCGGCTGTTTGGTCACTGTATATTGTGCAAACACGGTTTGGTCATTGGTATACCGGCATTACAGTTGATGTAGCGCGTCGTTTAGCAACGCACCAAGCGGGTAAAGGGGCAAAAAACCTCAAAGGGAAAGGACCGCTGGTGCTCATTCATCAGCAACAAGTTGGGACTAAAAGCGACGCAAGTAAATTAGAATATGCGATTAAAAAACTTCCACGGGCAAAAAAAGAGGCTTACGTTGCTGCTTTTAAGGGGGGGCTGAATACCTCAGGGTTTGTCAAAAGCTGATTAATAAATGCCTCAATTAGCAATACTGCTTCTTGATAAAGAGCAGTGTTAATATTTTCGAGCGTATCTTTTGCTGTGTGATGATAGTTATCGGCGCCCATCGAGAAGTACACATACGGAATTTTTTGTTTAGCGAATGAATAATGGTCGCTGGCTCTGTGCCAGTCTATTTGTTTCGTGTTGGTTAATCTGCTCATTTTTCGTGATGAGTAAACGGGCTTTAATTCGACACTCGTATTTTTTATTTGGCTAAATAGTGGAGTGAGTTGACCTTTTAACGAACGACTTGTTAGCGCGTATAACCGCTTATGCGATTTTTTAATTGCCAACATATCCAAGTTAATATTTAAAGCAACAGGAACTGGCGCATTGTTTTGGCAAAGTGCTCACTGCCGTGTAAACCGTTTTCTTCAGCGTCTGTTGCAACAAACACAAAACCATAGGATGATTGCACCTTTAAAGCGTTCGATAAGTATAGTAATGCGGCAACACCCGAGGCATTATCGTTAGCGCCAGGGTGTAATTTTCCGGCTTTTAGGCCTAAATGGTCGTAATGCGCTGTAATAACAATAACAGGCAAATTTTTTGCTGTTTTGGTCGCAACAATATTTACGCCTTGCGCCTTAGAAAATAGCCCTGATGGATAAGTAAAAGGTTGTTCTATAACCGTCAGTTGATGCTCTTTAAAGCGTGCTTTTAAATATTCTCTGGTGAGTAAAGCCGAGTGACTATTCGTTTTTCTGCCTGCTAATTTAGAGCTGGTTAGCGTTGTTAAATCAGTGAATAACTGCGGCTCAATCGGTTTTGAGAGTCCACTCCAACTTATAAAAAATACAATGCAGGTTAAGCTAAATAATTTAATAATGATTCGCCTTAACGATAAGTGATTTTAATGCGATGAGTTTATTATCATAGCGTTGTTTGTCATGTGTAAAGTCTGCTTTTTTCTGGCTTTACGCAAATGAAATTCCGCCCTAGCTATATTATTTAACTCAAAGTAACTTTGCGCCAGTCCAAAGTGGCTTTCATGTAAGGTTGGTGACATAGCGTTAGCTTTTTTATAGTGGCTAATTGCGCCTCTAAAATTACCACTTACATACTCACTGTTACCAAGCGAGATATGATAGTAAGGATTTTCTTGGCGTTTTTTGTCAAGCTCAGCCAATAGCTTTTCGCCTTCGGCCACTCTATCTGTGAGTGTGTATAATAATGCTAAGTTACCTTGTGCAGTATTATTATCAGTATTTAAGGCAATAGCATAGCGATACATTTGCTCCGCTTGCTTTAAATCATCTAATTGTTTAAAGAGTACCCCTAAATTGCCCCAGCTAGCACTAAATGAAGCGTCCGTATTGATTGCTGCTTTGAAATAGCTAAACGCTAAATCATAGTGTTTATTTACCAGTGCCTCACCCCCTTTATTATTATAAAACATGGCGGTCACCCTTTTTTTTTGAAAGCAATGAGGTTGCAAAACGGGCTTGTCGGCTATTGGGGTCAAAATCAATGATTAAACGCTTATTACGCTGATAAACAAGTGAGCTGTCTTTGAGTTTCGTTTTATTGTCTATGGCAAGGTTGATGTGCCCCGTGAGTAAATTAAATCCCTGATTTAGTGACCAATACTCCGGAATGTGTACTTTTTGAAAGCGAGCTTTAAGCCCTAAATGCTCAGCTAAACTATATGCTAAAATTGATAGTGACAAGCAATTGGCGTTTAAGTTTTGATAGCTCTGAGATGCGGTTTGTGTCGTGGTGGATTGATAAGATAAAGCGCTATCGCTATTTGTGAGTAAAAAGCTAAGTAGGCAATACGCTATTTCATCAACTGATTTACTCGATTGCACGTAAGCATTTAATTGCTGTTTGAGGCCGTCGTCGAGTTGAAATATTTGTTGCTCAGACTCTACCAGCTGCTGTTGTAATTGCATGGGAGGAGTAATAGTGGGGATTGGCACGCTTATATTGGCGTTATCTGTGGTGCTACAAGCACACAGAGCCAGCAGACGCACAATCAGTAAATAATGTTTACCTTGGAGAGCATTCATACACACCTCTGTACAAAAAAACACTTAAGTATAGTGGTTATTTTGTACAGAGGTTATTTTTTAATGTAACACTCTATTTAACGTTGCTGATTAAACGTAGCAACGAGTGCATCAAGTGTTTGTGCGCTGGTGGCTAAATCACGAATTGCTTGTTCTGTATTGATTTGTTCACTCATTGATTTATCACTGATCTCACTTATTTGCTCAATACTACGACCTACATCATTCACCACGCTACTTTGCTGTTCGGTCGCAGTGGCAATTAAGGTCGCCATATCGTTAATTTCATTGGCTGTTTCAGTAATGGTATTAAGTAACTCAACCGAGTTTTGCATTGCGCTTACGCTTTGTTGTACTTTATCTTTTGATTGACCGATATCATTTACAACATCATCTGAAATATGAGTGAGCTCTTCAATCATTGATTGAATTTCAGTGGTCGATTGTGAGGTACGATTCGCCAGCGCTCTTACTTCATCAGCAACTACAGCAAAGCCTCGTCCATGTTCACCAGCACGAGCAGATTCAATGGCTGCATTGAGAGCCAGTAAGTTGGTTTGTTCAGATATACCTCTAATTGAATCCACAATACTAGCGATATCAATAGTCTTTTTAGAAAGTAAAGCAACTTGCTCGGTTATGCCGTCAATGTCGCTGGCAAGGGCTGAGATTGTCGTTTGGCTTTGTAACACTTGTTGATGGCTTTGCTTGGTGTTATCGCGGCTATCGTTGGTTAACTTAGCTGCATTGGCAGCACTTTGCGCTATTTCTTGCACTGTAGCGCCCATTTCATTAATGGCTGCTGCAACTGAAATAGTTTGCTCTTTTTGCTTATCAAGCGCTAAAGAGTTTTGCTTGGCTTGCGAAAATACATGATCTGAGCTGTGGCGAATACCGTGGCTCTCATTAGCTACTTGCACAATAGCGGTTTCTATTTTTTCAATAAATTGATTAAAGCCGGTGGTTAAATTATTTAGCTCAGGTTGGGGAGATGTTGGTAAGCGATAGGCTAAATTTGCATCGCCACGCCCTAAACGCGAAAATAACTCAGCCATTGTTGATAACGGTGAAGCTAAAGACCGAGCTAATAAGTAACTGATCACGCTTGCGATTAGCGCAGTGATGATAGTGAAAGTGAATATTTGCCACTCTAGGGTATTTATACTAGAAAAGACTTCGCTTTTTGGGACTTGAGCTAATACAAATAAGTCAGTGTTTTTAATCGGTGTGGCTGCAATGAGTGTGGCTTGCCCGTTGATATTTACTTCCTCTAAAGCGAAGCCGTTTTTATTAAGTAATTTGTTATGAATATTAGCGCTGTAAATACTATCTATATTAACCTTAGCGACTTTGTCTGCATCTTTATGTAACTGAATTAATCCGTTTTTATCGGCAATAAACACAAACCCTGATTGCTCAATTTTAAATTGTTGTAGCAGCTTTTGCATATCTGTAATGCTTTTTGCTAAGCCTGCCAAGCCTAAACCATTAGGTTGTTGGTGGTTAACAAACATCTTTACATCGTTTTCAGACTCTTGATAAATACTAATTGAGTAAGGTTGCTTTGATTGTGTAAAAGCAAAAAACCAGCCATCTGCGGCATCATTTTTTAAAACACGTAAAAAGCCATCTTGATTCCAATATTGTGCCGTGTTTTTATTCGCCCACGAAGCCGTGGCAAGATCGTATTGGTCAACCAAACGATTGAGCTCTTTAAGTAATAGCGTGTCGTTGTTGTTGCCAGCATTTGCCCAATCTAAAATAAAGGTATTTGCCGAAAGCTGCTGTGCTGCACCAAGAAGTTCATTGATCTCCCCACCAATATGATTACTGATTGTTTGCAATTTACTTGGCAGTTCAGATTCGATCATGCGTTGCTCAATAATATTCTTTGAGTTATGCAAAGACGTCAAACCAATTAATACAGCAACACAAATAGCAATAATGCTTCCAAGCGCTGTTATTTTTTGAGTAATAGAGAGATTTTTTATCGTCATGATAGTGCTTATATTTACAACTGAGGCAATGAGGGGAATTATTTTAGCACATTATTTATTTTCAGCTATTGATGATTAATTTGCACTTAAAAAAGCCCACAGCAAAATGCAAGTGGGCTTGGTTTCTAACAAGTGAAAGTTCTAGGACCTTGGGTTAAACTATTTTTTTCATTGCAGACATGTAGCCGCGTAATTTTGCGCCTACTTTCTCAACAGGGTGATCACGTAGAGCCGTATTTATTTGAATCAAGGTTTGGTTATCAACTTGATTACTTTGCTCATTTAAGCCTTTACCAATAACATCAGTATCAATACCTTGCATAAATTCTTGTAGAAGCGGCAAACAGGCATGGTTATATAAATAGCAGCCGTACTCAGCGGTATCTGAAATAGTGCGGTTCATTTCAAATAACTTTTTGCGTGCAATAGTATTGGCTATCAGCGGCGTTTCATGCAGTGACTCATAATAGGCAGATTCTGCAATAATACCGGCCGCTGTCATGGTTTCAAATGCCAGTTCTACACCCGCTTTTACCATTGCCACCATTAAAATACCGTGGTCAAAAAATTCTTGCTCAGCAATTTCTACATCGCCTGCAGGGGTTTTTTCAAAATGAGTTTCTGCAGTTTCAGCACGCCATTTTAGTAAGTTAGCGTCATCATTTGCCCAGTCTTCCATCATTACACGTGAAAATGTGCCATCGATAATGTCATCTTGGTGTTTGTTATAAAGAGGACGCATAATCACTTTAAGCTCTTCACTTAGCTCAAACGCTTTAACCTTTGCAGGGTTTGATAAGCGGTCAAGCATGTTTGTCACACCGCCATATTTAAGTGCTTCTGTGATCACTTCCCAGCCATATTGAATAAGTTTTGAGGCGTAACCGGCATCAATTCCTTTTTCAATCATTTTGTCAAAACATAAAATAGAGCCAGTTTGTAGCATGCCACATAAAATGGTTTGCTCGCCCATCAGATCAGATTTCACTTCAGCGATAAATGATGATTTAAGTACCCCCGCGCGATGACCACCTGTACCTGCTGCATAGGCTTTTGCTTGTGCCAAGCCATGGCCCTGAGGATCATTCTCTGGGTGAACCGCAATTAATGTAGGTACGCCAAAGCCGCGTTTATACTCTTCACGTACTTCTGACCCCGGGCATTTTGGTGCAACCATAATAACGGTAATGTCTTCACGAACTTGCATGCCTTCTTCAACAATATTAAAGCCATGTGAATAGGCAAGGGTTGAGCCGTGTTTCATTAATGGCATGATGGCATTAACAACTGCAGTATGTTGTTTATCAGGTGTTAAGTTGAGTACTACATCGGCTGTTGGGATTAACTCTTCATATGTACCCACTTTAAAACCATTGTCAGATGCATTTAAGAATGACTGACGACGCTCAGCAATGGCTGAATCACGTAGTGTATAGGCTACATCTAAACCAGAATCACGTAAGTTTAAGCCTTGATTTAGGCCCTGAGCGCCACAGCCTACAATTACCAATTTTTTACCTTTAAGTGCAGCAACACCGTCGTTAAATTCGTCTGCGCCCATAAATTCACATTGTGCCAATTGCGCTAATTGTTCGCGTAAAGGTAAGCTATTAAAATAATTTGCCATGATAAGTTTCCTATTAATTCAGTTTGTTAGATGCATTGCTTTTGCTTTGCTTGGAATAACAATATGGAAAATCTTTTCTTGCGTAAAATGATATATTTGAATTAAAGTGTTTCATAATATGAAATACTGGTGTTGTTATGGATCATAAGCATTTAAATTACTTTTTGGCGTTGGCAAAAACGCTTCATTTCTCTCGTGCCAGTGAGTTATGCCACATAAGTGCGCCCACTTTAAGTCGTAATATTAAGCAGTTAGAAGATGAAGTAGGGGTGATGTTATTCCAGCGTGATAATCGCAGTGTAAAGCTTACCCGCGAAGGCGTTGCATTTAAGGAGTATGCCAGTGCAACACTTAGTCATTGGCAGCGGTTTAAAGCTAATTTAAACGAACCGCAACAACATATTTATGGCAATGTGAGCCTTTATTGCTCCGTTACCGCGTCTTACAGTTTTTTGCATCATATTTTAGAGCAACTGAGAGCTCAGCATCAGCATATTGAAATTACCTTAAATACGGGCGATCCCGCCTTGGCTATTAACCGAGTGTTAGATGGACATGAATCTATGGCCATTGCAGCCAGACCCAGTAAATTACCTGCACAAATTGCATTTGTAGATATTGGCTACTCGCCATTGGTATTAATTGCACCCACTATTCAATGTCCGATCACAGAAAAATTAGCCACTAGTAGCGAAACTATTGATTGGTCTGAGCTTGAATTTATTGTTGCTGAACAAGGATTTTCAAGACAAAGGTTGGAGCAGTGGTGGCGAAAAAATAATGTACAAGGAAAAATTTACGCGCAAGTGGCAGGGCATGAAGCTATGGTATCTATGGTGAGTTTAGGGTTAGGCGTGGCCATGATCCCAAAAATTGTACTCGATAATAGTCCGCTTAACGATAAGGTTCAGGTTTTAGAGTATAAAGGCGAGCCACCACAAGGGTTTAAAATTGGTTTGGCTGTATTACATAAAGAACTAAACGACCCCGCTATTAGTGCGCTTTGGAATATTGCACAAAATATGGGGGAAAACATAATATAGGCTTGTTGGATGATAAAAAACTGTTAATATAAACCGCTAATATTTATGTGTTTATTAACATCTTTGTTGTGATGTCTAAGAGTTTTAATTATGGATAATACGGTTTCACTTGCTCATTCTGCCCAGTGTTTAAAAAAGCCATTCCGTTGATGGTTAAATACAAAATGCCTGTAACGCCAATAAATTATGCTATTTGGTACTGTTATGTACAGGGCGACAACCCACAACTAAACACAGAGCTTGATAAAGTCATCTCTTTGCACAATACGTGTTCAGCTCAAACCGCCCAAGAAATTTTTAATAAGCATATTAATGACGAAGAGCTTGCATTTTTTCAACAAATGTCTGAAAGGTTTCATGGCACCGTAGAGCAAATGCAGTTTGATCTTAGTGACTCCATTCAATATTCGAAAAGCTTTACTACCTCGTTAGTTGATTCACAAAATGAATTAAAAACGCTCTCTAGTATTAACTCATTTAATGAGATCCTTTCTTGCGTTGAGCGCCTAACTGACGAATCAATTGCGATGCAAGATTACGCCCGTGGATTCCAAACCAAATTAGCGCAAGCGTACAACGAAATTAAAGATTTAAAAGAAGCGCTTAGCGTGACCCAAGAAGCGGTTGATAAAGATTCCTTAACCGGATTATTTAATCGCGGTAAGTTTGATACAGACATTGTTGAGTTTTGTTTGAACGCCTCTTCACAAAATGAACACGGTAAATTAGCGGTGTTGATTATGTTCGATATTGATCATTTTAAACGTTTTAATGACGATTTTGGCCATCAAAAAGGCGATGAGGTACTCAAGCTAGTCGCTCAAAAAGTGCAAAATAGTGTACAAGAGCAATACAGAGCTTATCGTTTTGGTGGTGAAGAATTTTGTATTATGGGTTACTTTGAAAGCATTAATGATGCGATGGCATTTTGTAATCAGCTTCGTTTGAGCATTGCCAAATTGACGATTCGTAAAAAAGAAGACAGTAATAATAAACGTAATATTTCAGCCAGTTTCGGCATTGCTTTAATGGAACCTTTTAGTAAGAGCTGTTTATTAGTTGAAAAGTCAGATAGAGCACTTTATTTAGCTAAAACCCATGGTGGTAATCGGGTCGAAATAGCGGCCGATATGTAAACGTGTTCTGTTTGTATCAAATTTGTTAATGATTGTAACCCTCTAGAGCTTGTGTTCATACTACTTGCTACTATAGGGTCAAAGCCACTTTATAAACTAGCGATTAACTTCATGCGGTTCCATCTGAGAATAAACACATGCCTGTTATTAGTGCTATTAAGCACTAATGCGATTGCTCAGAAGCAGCAACATATATCCACTGATGAGCTTAATCTTAGTGTGAGTATTGGTGCTGGGGTGATCACAAATCCTCTGTATGGTGCAGATAACATCCCCTTAGTTGTTATTCCGCAAGTGGCTTATTATGGTCAAAATTGGTTTTTTGATAATGGCCGTCTTGGTTATTCTTTTTTACAAAGCAAACAACATAACGTTAGTTTTGTGTCAGAAATTAACCCTGAGTCACGCTTTTTTATTGATTGGCATCCACAAAATATTTTCGCCTTTAAAACAACGTCTGAAAACGAGATATTAGAGTCGCTACACACTGACTCACCGCGTCAAGTAAACATAAATAATATACAAAAAAGACGAGTCGCACTTGATGCCGGTATAAGCTATTTTTTTGTAAAGCAGCAGCAAGTATTTTCTGTGCAATTATTGCATGATGTAAACAGTGTTTATAATGGCTACAGGGGATCGTTGCAATGGCAATATCATCATGAGTTTAAGCAATTAACGTTAAAGTCGACGTTAGGCGTTAATTACAAATCAGCCCAACTAAATAACTATTTTTATGGTTTAAATAGCGCTGAATCTATTTACGGTGAAATAGAAGTTGGTAGTAGTTGGCAACCTTATGCTAAAATCGACGCCCGTTGGCCTGTAGATGGAGTCAACGCGCTTCGTTTTCATTTAGCCTATTATGATTATTCAGCAATGGATAGCAGCCCGCTTTTTGAACATGACTATTCAATGACCGCCTTTATAGGATTCGAACATACATTTTAATATGAAGTGTTTTATGTTGGTTGTGCTTGCAGCTTCATTTTTTAGCAACGCTAGCGTTGCAAAAGTCTCTTCACTTAACGTATCACCCAAAGTCTGTGTGGTTTCCGAACAACAAGAACTTTGTGATCTTGAGTTAAAATTTAAGTGGCAACTGTCAGCCGCTAGCGATGTATGTTTATACCAACAAGATACACAATTACAATGCTGGCAAGGTGTCAAAAAAGGCCAACTTAGTTATAAAGCGCGTGTTCAGGTGGAGACCATATACTCCCTGATTAATCCCCATACAGGTGTATCGTTAGCGAGTGTGCAAATAGAAGTGCAAACCGCATACGCTAAGAAAAAACATCGACTACGCTCACCTTGGAGCTTTTTTTAATTTAGGATCAGTAAATGCCAAAGATATTACTTGTTGAAGATGATTTAGGGTTGCAACAATTAACCAAAGACTATCTTGAGCATAATGGCTTAGAAGTTGACGTTTTAGAACGCGGTGACGAAGTGTTTCCTTATCTGAGTGAAAACCACGTCGACTTGATCATTTTAGATGTAATGTTGCCAGGAAAAGATGGCTTTAGCGTATGTCGACAAGTACGTGACAAATACACTCTCCCTATCTTAATGCTAACAGCAAAGGGTGAAGACTTCGATCAAGTCATAGGCTTAGAACTCGGGGCTGACGACTACGTTATAAAACCGGCAGAGCCGCGTGTACTTCTTGCTCGAATTAGTGCATTGCTTCGCCGTGGACAGCCAAGTGTTAAAGCGATTGAAGAACTTCAATTTGGTGATTTATCAATAGATAAAACCAGCCGCATTGTAAAGCTAAGCGGTGTTGAAATTGTCCTGACTTCTCATGAATTTGAATTGCTCTGGTTATTGGCTTCAAATGCTGGTGAAGTGCTCAGTCGAGAGCATGTCCATCAACATATGATAGGGCGTGAGTACGACGGGTTAGACCGCACGGTGGATGTTCGTGTATCACGCATTCGTAAAAAGCTCGGTGATAACAGTGATAAACCCTATCGAATTAAAACGGTATGGGGGCAAGGCTATCTATTTGTATCAGATGCGTGGGATATGTAATAAATGCAAGGTGTTAGGCTAGGTTAATGGGAAAGCTATTTATAAGCCTTTACGTGTATATTATTGCCTCTTTGTTTATTGTTAGTGGCGTTATAGAGCAGTTTTGGCCCTATGATGAATCTCAGCAAAGTGTATTGTTAGATGACGAATTTGGGCAGTCTTTATGGCTGCTTTCACAAACCCCAGATGGGCTTGAGCAGCTTAAACATAATTTTGATAGCCAAGTCATTGCCCAGCAAGATCTAGTGCTCCCACCTGAACAGCAAGCACAACTATTTCAAAACCATTACCTTTATTTATATGATAAACAGCAGCGTATCGTTTGGTATGTAACGCTAAATAATTCACAATTGCTACAAGTAGGCCCTGTGGGTGTTAAACACAGCAGCTCAGGGACTGTGTTACCGTATTTACTGGTGTTGTTTATTATAAGTTTACCAATAGGTTTGTGGAGCTTTTTGTTGTGGCGAGACTTTGCAAAGCTGAGTCATGCATGCGAGGCAGTGGGTGGCTCGCAAGATTTTCAATTAAGCGATGGCTCAAAGTCATTCTTCTTACCCATCACCGATACATTGCAAGTAATGCAGCAACGTATTGAGTTTTTACTGAGTGCTCAGCAAGAGCTCACCTCTTCTGTATCTCATGAATTTAGAACGCCATTAGCGCGGTTGAAGTTTGCTATTGCAATACTCGAGGATAAAACTCACGATACCAAAGCACAGCAGTATTTATCTGACATGCAAATGGATATTCATGAACTGGAGTCCTTGGTATCTGAAATGTTGGAATACGCCCGTTTAGATACACAGCAACCCAGTCTACAATTAGCCCCTTGCGATATCGTTGCATTAATTAAAACTAATATTGAAAAAGTAAACTTTGATACCCGTATTAAACTAACAACAACGCTCCCCACTCAATTTATTTACTTATGCGATAGTCATTTTATGTCGCGGGTGCTGCAAAACTTAATCAGTAATGCACTTAAACATGCCTCGCAAAGTGTACATATTAGTTTAAGTACTGCCGATGAAAAGTTACTGCTAGTGGTTGAAGATGATGGCCCCGGCATTGCCTTCTCTGAGCGCGAAAAAGTATTTAAGCCGTTTACGCGCTTAGATAAAAGTCGTGATAAAAAAACCGGAGGGTTTGGGCTAGGGCTGGCGATAGTGAGTAAAATTGTGTCATGGCACAAAGGTCAGTGCGCAATTGAAGACTCAACACTGGGAGGGGTTAAGTTTATTATTAGCTTAGACTAGGGTCTGTTGATCTTTCAAGGTTGAATTTGCAGCAGTCTGTTTGGTATTTAGGCAAGGCAGAGCCTATGTGGTGTGGTTATTCCCCATAAATAGGCGATAACGCAGCATCAATGTCAAACAGGCGCTGCCCGAAGGGTTCTGCCTAGGGGC
>Ga0207889_1000034_pt1 | contig 148181 bp, 145 predicted proteins | sample LinPmetageLP47_FD_184058 | JGI IMG/M metagenome (GOLD analysis project Ga0207889, IMG submission 184058) | Marine viral communities from the Pacific Ocean - LP-47 (SPAdes) | ecosystem: Environmental > Aquatic > Marine > Oceanic | place: Pacific Ocean | collected 2011-06-12 | reverse complement strand
CCCTCAACTGAATCAATAGTCTAATTATATAAATATCAGTATATTAAGTGAACTAAATGTATAGATTAATAGATCATAAGCAGAACATACTTAGACCAAAAGGTGATCAGAGTTTTCACACAGTCTGTGCCATAATCCGACCTTGAGACACATAGAGATTAAGACTGCAAAGATACGAAAGCGGAAGTTAGCTTTGGCCTGTTTAACGACAAATATTCCGACAAAGCAGTCATGACTATTAGTTTATTGTTAAATCTAATCTTTCTTTTCGTTCATCTACTCAATAACCCCACGCTAAACGTGACTTTAGCGTGGGGTTAGAGTTCACAGTAATTTTATCTGGATAGCTCTTTTATTTTTTTCTCTGAAAACCAGCGATATAAAACAGGTAAAACAAATAATGTTAACAGTGTTGCAGTTACCAAGCCGCCAACAATAACACTCGCTAATGGGCGCTGTATTTCTGCACCAACACCATTAGACATTAACATCGGTATCAAACCTAAAGCTGATGTTATAGCAGTCATAAGTACAGGTCTTAATCTTGAAGTAGCGCCTTCAAAAACGGCTTTAGATGCTTCTAGACCGTCTTTAATACGTTGGTTGATACTTTCTACCATAACGACCCCATTCAATACCGCTACACCAAATAAGGTAATAAAGCCAACGGAGCTTGGTACAGACAAGTATTGTCCAGATAAATATAAGGAGAAAACTCCGCCAATTACAGCAAGCGGCACGTTGACCAATATCAGCATAGCTTGACCAACAGAACCAAAGGCAAAGTAAAGTAGTAGTGCGATTAGTGCTAACGATAAAGGTACAACTATAGCTAACCTATTTTGAGCACGTTTTTGACTTTCGAACTGGCCGCCAATCGAAACAGAATAACCTGAAGGTAAGTCAACCTTTTCAGCAATTACCGTTCTGATATCGGCAACCACGCTTCCCATATCTCGATTTTGTACATTTGCTTGGATAACGACTCTTCGTTGTACATCATCGCGTCTAACTTGTGGTGGGCCTGACTCAAATGAGACTGAGGCTACGTCACCCAGCCGCACCCAAGCACCAGTAGGTGATTGAAGCCGAATATCAGCAATAGCTTCTTTGTTACTTCGGTACTCTTCCTCTATGCGAACGTAAATATCATAACGTTCATTACCATTGATTATTTGTCCGGCTTCAACACCACCAATACCATCACGCACAACCTCCATTATGTCACTCACAGACAATCCAAAGCGTGATAGTTCTTGCCTGTTAGGACTTATCACCAATTGCGCTTCACCAGCAATTTGCTCCAATGCAACATCCCTTGCACCTTCAATGTTTTTAATTGCTGTTTCTATTTCTTGACCTTTAGCCGCCAGTACCTCAAGTTCAGGCCCAAACAACTTTATCGCCAACTGAGCCTTAACACCAGATAGTAGCTCATCGACACGAGTCGCAATAGGTTGAGAAAAGTTGAGTAGCAACCCAGGGAATTCTTCTAAAGATCTCTCCATTTTTCCTTGAAGTTCATATCGATTAGATGCACTGGTCCACTCAGAAACAGGCTTCAACCCTATGTAAATTTCGATGTTATTCACAGGCTCTGGGTCTCCACCTATTTCTGCTCGACCAATTCGGCTTAATGCATAGGTTACTTCAGGGAAAGCCATTAGTTTTTCTTCTAGAATTGGTGCCACAGTGAGCGCGGTATCTAAACTGGAAGAAGGTGCAAGCGTTGCTCTTAAGTTTATCGTCCCTTCTTCTAACTCAGGTACAAATTCAGTACCAATTAATGGAACTAATGCAAAGGCAGAGAAAACTAATATAAGTGCGGCTGAAATGACTAATTTGGTGCGTTTTAGTGCGAATGTAAGCCCTTTTCTGTAGAGTTTGTCTAATGGCCTAAGAACAAAGCTTTCCCTCTCTTTTACACCTGACTTAAATAAATAAGTAGCTAAAGCGGGTACAACAAACAACGCAACCACAATAGCAGATATAACAGCTAAAATGATGCTTATTGCCATAGGTTGAAATAACTTTGCCTCAACACCTTCAAAGCTAAATAAAGGCGTAAATACGACTAAAATAATAGAAGCTGCAAAAAATACGGGACGAGCCACTTCTTTACCCGCATTTTGAAGACGTAACTTAATACCATGCTCATCTTGTTCTACATCATGTGGATCAGTATCAGCACTAGGCACTCTTTCTTTTACAGTTTTTAAATGGGTAGAGTCTGGTCTATTTAAATGCTTAAACATGTTTTCAACCATCACGACTGAACCATCAACTAGCATACCAATGGCTACGGCAATGCCACCCAATGACATAAGGTTTGCAGAAATGCCCCACCAAGCCATGATCATTAACGCGATACCAATTGAAATTGGAATAGATATTAGGACAAGGAAGGTTGCACGTATATTCATTAAAAATAGTGCTAATACAATACAGATGAAAATAAATGCTAGTAATAGTGCATCAACTACTGTATCAACGGCTTTTTCAATCAAATCAGCCTGATCATAAAATGGTTCAAAGCGAACACCTTTAGGCAATGCTTGATTAATCAATGGGATTCTTGCATTGATACCATCAATGGTGGCTTTAGTATTAGACCCCATGCGTTTTAAGACAATGCCAGAGACAACTTCACCTAAATTTTCGACTTTACCGTCTTCGGTTTTGCGCGTCATTGTGACAGCACCTTGACGAATTTCACTGCCCATTTCAACTTTAGCAATATCCGAAACCGTCACAACTGTCCCATCAACTGTTTTGACGGGAACTTGTTTGATATTACTAATACCAGCGTCACCACTTTCAAACCAACCTGCACCTCTAATAACAAGCTGCTCTTGCCCACGGTTCATATACCATCCGCCAACATTGGCATTGTTGTTATCTAGGGCACCAACAACGTCTTCTTGCGTTAGGTTATAAGAAAGAAGCTTAGATGGATCTACATTTACTTGGTACTGCCTAACAATACCTCCAAAGGAGAGTACATCAGTAACACCATCGACAGGCATAACGAGTAATTTTACTACCCAATCATTGAGACTCCTGAGTGCCATAGCATCATAGCCTGCATCTTTATCTGAAATAAGAAGGTACTGAAATACTTGGCCTAGCCCTGAGGTGTTTGGCCCCATTTCGGGTGTGCCGACACCTTCTGGTATCAGTTCTTTTGCGGCTTGAAGACGCTCAAATACAAGTTGTCTTGCAAAGTAAATGTCGGTGCCTTCTTTGAAAACAACCGTGACGCCAGACAAGCCTGTTTTAGAAATTGAGCGCACTTGTTCTACATCAGGTAAGGCATACATGACCGCTTCAATGGGGTACGTAATGAGTTGTTCAACTTCTTCAGCAGCTAGTCCTGGCGCTTCAGTATTTACAGCAACTTGAACATTAGTAACATCAGGAAAGGCATCTAAATTTAGTTTTGGTATAACCATAATTGCGCCGACAATTGTGGCAAACAGCGCAATCAAAATCAGGAGTCTATTATTAACAGACCAATCTATTATTTTATTAAACATAGTCTTGCTCCTTAGTGGTTATGCGGATCAAATCCGCCTTTAGCGATTTCAGAAGCAACAAAAAATGCGCCTTTGGTTACAATTCGCGTCCCACTATCAAGGCCAATGATTTCCCTAAAATCACCTAAGGCTCGGCCTAGTTCTACTTCTACAGCTTTAAATTCTCCAGGGTGGTCTTCGACAAATACGGTCCAATCACCATCTGCGCTGCGGATCAATGCTTCTTCTGGCACAGCCATCACTTTCTGCTTTGTGGCAAACTGAAAGTAAACTTTTACAAACATACCTGAATGAAGGTTATCATCAGCATTCTGTACCCCCAATCTAATAATTCTTGTACGAGTTACGGGATCAATTGTATGGGCTTCTTGGATAACTTTGGCATTGTAACTCTGGCCTTCTAATTTAAGTACCGCAGGAGAATCAATTGATAAATTTAGCTTTTTATTTGGAGAAACTTTTGCTTCAACCCATAGTTGTTTTTCATCAGCTAACAACATGACTGAATCCCCAGCATCAACACGTTGCCCTTGGATAAAGTCGTCTTGAAGCACGACACCTTCACGGTGCGCCGTTAATGCATATTGTCCAAATGCTTTAATGTCTTTGTTAGAAATACCATTTATTGCTTTTTCAGTTAACCCTAAAGCAATGAGCTTGCCATAGCTCGCATTGTATGTTGTTTCAGCTTGTAATAATCGACTTTCACTCACCGTCTTATTACCCAGCTTTTTTACACGTTGCCATTCGGTTGAAGCGATTAAATAGTCAGCTTGTGCTTGTGCCATTGCTTCACTAAATAATGTAACTAACTTCTGACCTATTTCTACATACTCGCCAAGCGCTGCATGGCGACTGATAATGACTGACTCTGTACGTGGTGATACCACATAACTTTTATAGCCATTAGCTTTTATTTCGCCAGGTGCATATACGGAGCTAAATTGATATTCAGGCTTAACACTTTCCACTTTAATGTTAGCAAGCGACATCTTCTTTGGATCAATAGTGATACCTTCTTCATGTCCTTCTTCTCCCTCTTTATTACCACCTTCATGGCCGTGCTCGTCATGGTCACCTTTATCTTCTTCATGTCCCTTTTCGTGTTCATGCTCATCTTGATGTTCTTTTTCTTCTTGTTTCGAAACGTTTGTGACAGAACCAGTTCCATCTGACGACTGTGCAAAAGCATCATGATTTGTAGTAAACCCAACTAACAGGCAGCTAATTACTACGGCTAAAAATTTTTTACTAATTACTGTATTCATTTTTGTAACCTATATTTTTAATAAATTTAAGATTTCGTTTTTCGCTACTGAAAAAACAAAGCGCTCAAATCTCAAATTTGGATAACTGACCCATACTTAAAATGAAGGATATTTCTGCAAGCTTGAATTGATTTTCCAAACGTATTCCTGCATGAAGCCCTTCCGCACGTTGATTTAATGCAAGTAAGTAGTCAGAAGTATTAATGTCACCAGCTTCCCAGCGCTTATTTAATAAGTTTTCGCTGCTATCTAATCTGCCTTTTGTCAGTTTTTGCCATTGCTCATAATATTTTTTACTGACAATAAGCGATTCATAATTAGCTTTTGCTTCAAATGACTGCTTTCGATAAACCGACCGAAAGTTAGCCTCTGCTGCAATTGCTTCTGAATAAGCGGCTTTAACAGTATCTGAATAGTTATTTCTGATATTTAAAGGCATTGAGAAAGTCACGCCAATCAAGTCTTCATCTCCACTTTTCCCTGCGTTAACTCCAATGGTTGGATTGGCTTTAGATTCCATAGTGGTTAGTTGAGCTTTAGATTGTTTTATCTTCCATTGCGCTCTAGCGAGTTTAACTTTTGGATGTTCCTCAACCCACTGAGAGTTAAATGAATAGTTTGTTGCTCCAAAAGTAAATGAAAACAAATTGGTAGTATTAGGCGTCCAATCAGGCAATAACTCCTGAACATTTACCTCTGCATTTTTCAAAGCAATTTGCGACTCAGATATTTCACTGAAAACTTGGGACAAGTTTAAATAAACCAGTTCAGCGTCAAGTGGCTCTAAAAGTCCTGCTTTTCGCTTATCTTCAATAATTCCAACGAGCGTTTGTAATTGATTTTCTCTTACTGAAAGTAACTGAGCCACCTTTTTTGCTGCTTGCCAATTAACTATTGCAGTTAAAGCGTTAGCCTTTTTAGAATCGAGTAGAGATAACAATTGTTGCTGGTTTGCATAAACACCAATTTCACCAATGCTTTTATTTGCTGATTGCTTATCCCAAAAATCAATCGTTTGACTGATACCAATAGAATAATTATCAAAATCACCCTCTTTTTCATAGCTTGCTTCAAGCTCTGGGTTATATACGGCTTTAGTTAAGCTCTTGGCTCTATGATTACTTGCATTAAGTAACTCTTTAGCCGCAACAACTTCGGGATCTTTATTTATTTGACTATCTAGCCATGAAATACTTTTCTGTTTGGCATAAGTGGCAACTGAAAAACTCACAGCCATACATAAAGACAGGACTAAACCTGCATTTTTTAAATATATATACATAAAAATTCTTAATTTTAAAATTAATAAACACGAAACCTTTATCCATTATTAAAGGATAAATAGGTCATTAAAAATTAATCTAATTAAGAAATAGGCGGACGAAGTATCGCTTCAAGAAAGGTACTTGTTTGATCAATTTGATAAGGCGTTTTATTGATAATGTTTAGTTTGCCCGTGGTATTTGAATTACTGACTAAAATCCAAGATAAGTGGCTGCCACTGCAATGTCCGCAGTGATGACAATCTTTTTCATTATGCTGCTCATCACCTACATTATCATTTGAGACATTTCGATCATCTGCATGATCATGTTGAATTTGAAGGTGCTCTATATCTATTTGGTGATTCTCAGGTGTTGCGGATACAACAGCAGTTAACGATTGCAAAACAATCGAAACGACTAATAGTATTTTTAACGCAACATTGAATTTCAAAATAAACACCTACTTAAATATGAAAAATTATAATATCAAAAAAAGGTTTTCTAAACTAGCCATGCGCATGTTTTTCATGCTCGTCACGGCAAGTTTCTTGAGGAAACTCAAACTCAATGGTTGTATGAGATAAATTATAAGAAGAAAGTTCCTTAGCCACTTGTTGTTTTAGCCTAATTAATTTATCAACCTCAAAGTTATGGGCTAACTCTAGGTGAGCAGTTAATACGTGACTTTCCCCGTCTAATGACCAAAAGTGCATATGATGAATCCCATTAATTTCAGGTATAGCCTTTATCGCTTTTTCAATATTATTCTGCACTTCTTCATCAGGTGTAGCTTGAAGAAATAGTGCCAATGTTGTTTTCAGGTTTTTCAAAACGTTAAACAATATAAACAGTGTAAAGCCTATAGAAAGCAAAGGATCTAATATTGGTAGATCTACAAAAAGCAGCACGATAGAAACAATTAGGACTGCAACCCAGCCAAGTACGTCTTCAAGCAAATGCCACGTAAGTACTTTTTCGTTCAGCGTTTTACCCGCTTTTAGTTTAAATACTGCATACCCATTAACAGCAACCCCAAGTAATGCAAGACCCAACATTCCTTCAGCCATTGGCATTTCAGGATTAGATAATCTTGGTATTGCTTCAAATAGCACCCAGACAGAACCAATAACTAATACAATACTGTTAATTAATGCGCCAAACAGGGTAAGACGACGATAGCCATAGCTAAATCTATCGGATGCTTCTTTATCCGAGAAACGACTCAGTATCCAAGCGAATCCTATAGATAAACTGTCACCCAGGTCATGTACAGCATCAGCCATAATAGCGGTACTGTTGGTTAGCCAACCACCAATAAATTCGATAATAGTAAATGAAACATTAAGGAAAAATGTCCAACCTATACGGTCGTCTTTTCCATGCGAATGGCTATGGCTATGATTGTGCATTTTCCACCTCAAGAACTTTTAAATTTCTTACATTGACTACGTTAAAATTGATAAAGTGACGGATCACTCGTTGATACATCCAACGTTTGATTCCTGATAAGTTAGTTCCTTTTTCGAGATAAAACTCATCAGGGGAATTATAAACACCAAAATCATCATGAATACCTTCTTTTTGTATATAGGTATCTTGACCACGCCAATCTGTATCTGGCGAAGAGAAACACTTTGTTGCAACACCATAACCACAAAATTCGTTTTTTATTTGACTAAATTTGTGCTGTAGTGAACTTAAATATTGTTCATCTAATATAAAGCCTTCTAAGTTTATCCAACGATCCTTGAAATAAACTTCAATCCAACTATGAATGATATATTTAGGTGCTAACCAAAATACATAAGTTGGAATAGCTCCTTTTTGTAATCGCTGCTCAATAGTAAAGCCGTGAAAACGACATTGAATACCTAATCCTCGTAACAAAGCCATCAGCAAGTTACCCTTGGTATTGCATTGTCCGTAACCATCGGCTAAAACACTGCTTGCTGAAATATCATCACTCTCATTGTAACCAAATAATATTTCATCTTTAACAAATTGGTAGGCTGCACCAATTTTGTTGAAGTCATCGAGTTCTTGCCAATTACGCTCAGAAATTAATGATTGAATTGTAGAGTGTTCAAAATTTACTATCTTGGTTTTTTCTAGATATTTGCTATTCATTGATGTTTCCTTACTTTGAACAACCAAAGGTTGATTGTTTATCTTCATTTGGTGTTTAACGTGTTTTCTCAGCAACAGCTAATTCTTGTTTAGCATCGCTTAGTATTCGGTAAGCGCCTCGAAGAATTAACATTGAAATGATGCTACCAATGACGATATCAGGCCAACGCTGTTTCAGCACCATAACGAGTATGCCTGCGATAACGACACCAAGATTTGCAATTACATCATTCGCTGAAAATATCCAGCTAGCTCTCATATGTACTTCATCGTTGTTGTGCTTTCGAATAAGGATGAGACAAATCACATTTGCAACTAAAGCAACCATGCCTACGCCAATCATAAACCAAGAGTGAGGCTCACTTTCACCATACAGCCTTCTAGCAATATCCATTAGAATTAGCACGCCTAACCCCAGTTGGAAATAGCCACTCACTAAAGCAGCATTAGCCTTATGTTGGATTGACTTTCCCACCGCGTATAGTGCAATTGCATAGACGATTGCATCCGCTAGCATGTCTAACGAATCTGCAATTAAAGCCGTTGATTCTGATAACCAACCAAAGCCAATTTCAAAAACAAACATCGAGGCATTGATAGCCAGAAGCCAATAAAGCACCGTTTTTTGCTGGTTATCTTTTAGCTCAACTTCACACCCACAATCGCTCATTTTCATCTCCGATTAACTTGTATGCTCTAACTATAAATCCTATAGTGACTATAGGGTCAAGTTTATTTGGAAATTTTATGAAAATTGGTGAGTTATCGAAAACATCGGGGTATTCAGTACAAACCATCCGATATTATGAAAAGGAGGGCTTGCTGTCAGATCCTGATCGCACTGAAGGGAATTTCAGGTTGTATTCTAATAAGGCATTTAAAGAGCTAGAGTTCGTAAAGCATTGTCGAAGTTTAGATATTCCGCTTAATGATATTAAGCGACTCATTGAATTAAAAAACAAGCCAGAGGAGAGTTGCTCTAGTGTAAATGCATTAATTGATCGGCAACTAACTTTAGTTAATCAACGAATGAAGGAATTGAATGCACTCAAAAAAGAGTTAAAACTAATGGCAAGCTCTTGCGGGTCTGACGGTACAATTGAAGTCTGTGGCATTATCAAGTCATTAGATAGTTGAACTAAATATAACTTTAGATTAGTAGTATTCACAAAGGCAATAATGAAAACCATTGGCAAATTAGCACAATCATTAAATTTAAATGTAGAAACCATTCGTTTTTATGAACGAGAAGGACTGATTACACAACCTGAAAAACCAATATCTGGTTATAGACAATATGACGAATCAATAGCAGGACAACTTAGGTTTATCACAAAAGCCAAAGCGCTCGGCTTTACGTTAAGAGAAATAAAATCGCTAATGTCTATGGACAGCAACTGCGCTCAAGTTGAGCTATTAAACCGACAAAAGTTAGCAATCATTCGAGACAAAATTAATGACCTTCAACGTTTAGAGAAAGTAATTGTGGGTATGACAAATACCTGTATGCAAAACGAAGATCCAACACATTGCCCCATAATTGACTCATTAAAATGATTGACTCCGTACTTGTATACGGAGTTTAGAATGATGGTAATATCAACCAATAGACTTTCAAATGATAAATAAAATATTAGACAGAGTAGGCTCTAGTGGCGTTTGGCTAGCGGCACGGCCTGCCTCCCTGCATTAAGGTCACTTGCATCGGCATTAGGACTAGGCTTCTTCTCTCACTTCGAAGGAATAGCTGTAAATACGCTTTTACCTATTTTTGCATCTTTGGAACTATTGGTAAACTTATACAACTGGCACAAAAATAAAAACCATACCAGAGCTGTCTTCAGCATTCTAGGGCCTGTAGCAGTGCTATTAACGCTTTATCCTCTTTGGCTATATGATTGGAGCACATACCTATTTTACTTTGGTATTTGCTTAATGGTCGTTATGTCGGTTTTGGATATCGTAAAACCAGTAAGGGAGCAAACATGCAACGTATGGCTAATTGCCGTCGTTGAAACGATTAACGGTCAATGTCTGCTTTTCGCTCTTTTGAGGCATTCGCCTCAACACGTTTTGGGGCAGAAATGTGTTAGCCGAACGTCCCCCTTGTTTAAGGATAGCGTTGCATCGACCAGTTGATCTCACAGCTCATAGCAGCCTGTCAGATTTAATCTAAACCTATTCATCTAATTTGTAAGGTTAGATATGAGCTACTACAGACAAAATTGTTAACACCAAGCGACTTTGTCGTATCTACTACAGACAAAATGATTGTGAAAAATCTGGAAAGTGTTACATTGAAAACTGATATTTTAGGAAAAATAGTCGCTAACAACTATTTTTCTGGAAAAGGCTCACAAGCCTTACCTTATAAAAAAACCTTGTGGTTAACATCGCAAGGTTTTTTTATTTAGAAGTTAGGTGTTTTGCTCGAGACCCGCAGCCCGTCGCCCACTAACCTTCGTATTTTAAGCTAAATGCTCTCGGGCTAAATATTCTAACGATTGCATTTCTTGCAGGCGACTAATACAGCGTTTAAATTCAAAGTTTAAATTGCCTTGTGTATAGAGCTCGGTAATGGGTTTTTCTGCAGAGATAATTAAGGTAACGTTACGCTCATAAAACTCATCTACCAACGCAATAAAACGCCTTGCTGCATCATCATTATTTTGTCCAAGCTGTTTTACGTTTGATAAAATCACCGTGTTATATAATCGGCTTATTTCCATGTAATCCACTTGGCTACGCGCGGTTTCACACAGTTCGCTAAATTCAAACATAACGATGCAATCAGACACCTTGCGGGTTTTGATCATCCGCCCTTCTATTTCAATTGGGGTGTCTACTTTACCGGCCTCAGGGGAGAGCTTATCAAAGTATTCAAATAGGTTTTTATCAGCTTGCTCATCAAGCGGGCTGTGAAAAATTTCTGCTTGTTCCAGTGTACGTAACCGGTAATCAACACCGGAATCTACATTTACTATTTCAGTATGCTTATTCACTAAGGCAATAGCCGGTAAAAAACGAGCGCGTTGTAAGCCGTTGCGGTATAAATCATCAGGTATAATATTAGAGGTTGCAACCAACACAATACCACGAGCAAATAGCGCCTCCATTAAACCACCGAGCAGCATGGCATCGGTAATGTCTTGAACAAAAAACTCATCAAAACAAATTATGTCTGTTTCTGCTTTAAAAATATCGGCAACTGTTTCTAATGGGTTTGCTGTGTTGTTTAACTTTTTAAGCTCGTCGTGTACTCGGTGCATAAAACGGTGAAAATGCACTCGCATTTTTCTATCGCCCGGTAAAGCTTCGTAAAAAGTATCAACAAGGTAAGTTTTACCACGGCCTACGCCACCCCAAAAGTATAAACCTTTAATGGGAGCTGACTCTGCTTTATTAAAAAGCTTTGCAAAAAAGCCTTTAGATTGTGGTTTTGCTTGTGTTAAATCGTCGTATAAACGCTGTAAATGACGAACTGCATTTTCTTGTGCTGCGTCATGTACAAAGTCATCGCGTTGAAGGTCTTGCTGGTATGTTTGCCAAGGAGTCATATCTATTTACAGTTAAAACACAGTTTAATTTGTAAAGCATATTAACACGCATCAATACTCAGGGTATATTAGACTTAGTATGAATTATTATTGAACTAAATTTTTTTAGTTATTTTCGCATAGAGGTGAATTTATGGGTACATTTACATGGGTAGGATTAGTGGTAGTAGTTGCTATTGCTGCATTTTTCGTTGGTGCCTTTGTCACTAAAAAACAGTTTAAACAAGATGAATTAGAGCAACAAGCAGAGCAAGCTAAGCATTCGCTTGAGCAGTATCGCCAAGATGTTGCCGACCATTTAGCGAATACTGGTAAGTTAGTAAACAAAATGAAAGAAAACTACGATCAGTTATTAAGTCATGTTGAAGAAACTAATCAACTGTTACTTGAAGACAGAAATAAAGCCCCTGCTGAACCGTTTTTCTCTAAAGAAACCACCGAACAGTTACAAGCGTCATTAAAAGAACGTAGTTCAGATCGCTCAAACGCCGATGCCCAACCAGCTGATTATGTGTCGGGTAAATCAGGATTATTTGCTGGTGATGTGAATACTTCTAAAGCATCTTGATGAACTTTTTTTTGACCCCATAGTCTTTAAGTAATATACCTAACCAAGTGTGAGCTAGGTATACAGCTTTGATACTTTTTTGAGGCTGCTTATTGCAGCCTTTTGCTTTTTAAGTGGAGTAAACCCTGACTATGAAAATGAAATTATCACTTATCAGTGCTGCTATTTTATCTACTAGCTTATTACTAAGTCCAACCGCCTCGTTTGCTAAATTGCCGGTTGCCGTTAATGGTCAACAATTACCAACACTTGCCCCTATGCTTGAGCAAATTACCCCAGGTGTAGTGAGTATTCAGGTTTCAGGCTCTAAAGAGGTTCGCCGACGCGGTGACCCGCTCGATTTCTTTTTTGGCAACCCGCAGCCACGTAGCCAAAAGCGCCAGTTTAGTGGTTTAGGCTCAGGAGTTATTATTGATGCTGACAAAGGTTATGTCGTTACTAACAACCATGTAGTGCAAGACGCTGAAAAAATGGTGGTCACCCTTGAAGATGGCCGCGAATATGAAGCAACAAAAATTGGTAGCGATAAAGAGTCTGATATTGCGCTACTACAAATAGACGCAGATGAATTAACCGCAGTAAAGCTAGCTAACTCAGATGACTTACGTGTCGGTGATTTTGCCGTCGCAATTGGTAACCCTTTTGGTTTAAGCCACACGGTTACCTCAGGTATTGTTAGCGCATTAGGCCGCAGTGGCTTAAATATTGAGGGTTACGAAGATTTCATTCAAACCGATGCCGCGATAAACCAAGGTAACTCAGGTGGGGCTTTAGTTAATTTAAACGGTGAGCTGATCGGTATTAATACCGCTATTTTAGGTGCATCAGGCGGAAATGTGGGGATTGGCTTTGCTATTCCGTCAAATATGATGAAAAATCTTGTTGATCAAATTGTAGAGCATGGTGAAGTACGCCGTGGTTCGTTAGGTATTTCAGGCCGCCCTCTTGATGCAGGTCTTGCTAAAGCACAGCAGCTTGATGTTAAACAAGGGGCTTATGTTATGCAGGTAATGGATGACACCGCAGCCAGCAAAGCGGGAATTAAAGCAGGCGATGTAATTATTAGCATTAACGGCAGTGAAATTAGCGGATTCCATGAGCTACGCAGTAAAATTGCCACCTTAGGTGAGGGTCGTGAAGTACAGTTGGGGATTTACCGTGACGGTAAAGTTAAAAATGTGGAAGTAACCCTAGATGGTGCATCAGGCATTACCGCTGCGGGCGAAGAGTTACACCCAGCATTCCAAGGTGCAACGCTTGAAAACGTGAAGAAGAACAAAATGAAAGGGATTGAGGTGACCTCTGTAGACCCTCGTTCGCCATCAGCACGGGTTGGCCTTGAAGAAGGCGATGTTATTGTGCAAGTAAACCGTCAACGAGTAGAAAGCATTCGCGACATGAACAAAATTATCGAAGATATTCAAGGTAATATTGTGTTAGGTGTGAAACGCGGACGTGAATCTATTTTTGTATTAATTCAGTAATAATACAATAAAAGTAACAGCGGCACTTGCCGCTGTTATTTTTTTTGTGCCATCATAAAGGGATTGCTCACTAACAATAAGAATACCGTGCTAAAACTTCTAAAATTTGTACTTCCTCCTCTATTTGCCGGTTTAGGCATTGCTTTTTTAGTGGTTTTTTTTAGCCCTAACATGCGCACTGCATTGCTACCTAACGTGCCGCTACCCAGTGCAATGACTGCAAGTCATTTGAGCTTTTCTGACGCTGTTAAGCGCGCAGCGCCATCGGTTGTCACCATTTTTTCAGAAAGCATTTCTAAAGAGCCACGCTATAAACGCCAAAATACGGTACAAGAGCTTGGTTCTGGGGTGATCATGTCACCTGACGGTTATATTTTGACTAATTACCATGTGATCAATAATGCCGATCAAATACTGGTTATTCTTACTGACGGCAGACGTTTTTTTGATGTGCAACTCATTGGCTTTGATACTATTACCGACTTAGCATTATTAAAAATAAATGCCAATCACCTGCCTGTTATACCCGTTAACGATAACTACAGTTCGAGTGTAGGCGATTTAGTATTAGCCATCGGAAACCCACTTAACTTAGGGCAAACCATTACTCAGGGGATTATTAGCGCCACCGGTAAGCAAAAAATTACCGACAGTCCTTACAATAACTTACTGCAAATGGACGCTGCTATTAACGTAGGTAACTCTGGTGGTGCACTGGTAAATTCTAATGGCGATTTAGTAGGGATCACCTCTGCCCAGTTTAAAACCCGTGAAAACTTAAATATACAAGGGATCTTTTTTGCGGTGCCTTACACCTTGGCAAAAGAGGTAATGGGCAAACTTATTCGCCATGGTCGTGTTGTGCGCGGCTATTTGGGCTTTGAAGGCATAGCGGTAGACAGTACAGGTAAAGAGGTCAATGATAGCTTAACGCCCGTTGCAGGCATGCGTATTACCAACCTAGACCCTTTAGGCCCTGCATGGCAGGCGGGTATAGAAGAGCAAGATATTGTGATTAAAATTGCTGGGCTTTCAGTGGCTAATCCACAAAATGTATTGAAAAAAATAGGCAGTACCGAACCGGGGAAAGAAATTGAGTTTGAGCTATACCGTAACGGTAAAATACAAAAAATAATGGTGAAAGTAGCAGAGCTTGAAACCAAGCTATAAAGCGCTTATTTATACTTTGGCATTAGACATAAAAAAACGCGATAGATCATCGCGTTTTTTATGGATTAGAATAATAATCGTATTAGTATAACTAATTGCTTTTGCGTTTGATGTTAGCACCTAGCGCACTGAGTTTATCTTCAATACGCTGATAACCTCTATCTACATGATAAATACGATCAACAACCGTTTCACCTTGGGCCACAATCCCCGTTAAAATAAGGCTCGCTGATGCTCGTAAATCGGTTGCCATAACCTGCGCACCCGATAAGCTTTTTGTTTCACCACAAAAGGCCGTATTGCCTTCTAAGCGAATATTAGCGCCCATACGTTGTAGCTCAGGCACATGCATAAACCGATTTTCAAAAATAGTTTCGGTAATCGTCGCACTACCATTAGCCACCACATTTAATGCGGTAAATTGAGCTTGCATGTCGGTTGGAAAACCTGGATGAGGCATAGTTTTAATATTCACCGCTTTTAGCTCTCGGCCTCGCATGTCTAAATAAATACTGTCATCGTGCACTTCTAATAACGCATTGGTTGCACGTAACTTTTCTATTACTGGCTCAAGTGAATGAAAGTCGGTCATTTTACATAGAACTTCGCCGCCAGCCATCGCTGCAGCCACTAAAAAGGTACCGGTTTCAATACGATCCGGTAATATGCGGTGTTCACAACCTGATAAACGCTCAACCCCTTCAATCTCAATACGGCTTGAGCCCGCACCACTGATTTTAGCCCCCATAGCAATTAAGCAATTGGCTAAATCGATGATTTCGGGCTCGCGGGCAGCATTTTCTAGTACTGTTTTACCCTCAGCGAGCGTTGCCGCCATCAGTAAGTTTTCAGTAGCACCTACGCTGATCATTTCCATGAAAACTTCAGCGCCTTTTAAGCGACCATCTACTTTGGCATTAATATAACCGTTTTCAACGGTTATTTGAGAGCCCATACGCTCTAAGCCTTGAATATGAATATCAACCGGGCGCGCACCAATAGCACAGCCACCAGGTAAGGATACTTGTGCCTCACCAAATCGAGCGACTAAAGGGCCAAGTGCAAGCACTGACGCACGCATTTGCTTTACTAAGTCATAAGGCGCTAACGTGCTATTTACCGTTGCACCATCAATAATGAGTGAATCGCCCTGCCACTGAACATCAGCGCCTAACGTTTTCAGTAAGGCTTCGGTCGTGATGATATCGCGAAGGTGTGGTACGTTAGTGAAAGTACTTTTGCCATCAGCTAATAAAGCTGCAAATAGAATCGGAAGAGCTGCGTTTTTAGCGCCAGAAATAGTTACTTCACCAGCGAGTGAAGTGCCACCTTGAATTACAAATTGATCCATCTAAGGGGCCTTATTTATTGCGGTAAAATGAATTTTTGCTCACGTTTCCACTCTGTCGGAGTAAAAGCGCGGATAGAAACAGCATGAATGGTACCGTCTGAAATAGTGTTCATTAATGGGCCATACACTAGCTGTTGCTTTTTAACACGACTTAATCCGTCAAAGCATTCACCGACAGCGATTACTTCATAATGACTGCCATTGGCTTTTACATGTACTTCAGCTAACTGAAGTTCGTCGCGTAATAATGTTTCGACTTGACTCGTTTCCATAACTCTCACTCAAATAGGGTTGTAACCTGGCCTAACTGCATAAGGTTTTGCAGTTGTTCAGGTGGGTTTTGCAATTCAAGGCGAATGCCTTGTTGCTTAAATTCTGTAAAAGAGTGAATTAACCAAGCTAAGCCGGCTGTGTCAACCCTTGTTACCTCACTTAGGTCAAAATAAAGGGTTTTATGCTCAGTTTGTCGCTTAGTGTTCAGAAGCCGTTCATTGCCAATTGAATTATGAGTCAATTCACCACTGACTCGTAGATGCTGTTCATCGACTTGGCTGATTGCCAGTTTAGTCATTTGTGTCGCTGCCTCTAAACTGAACCGGTAACTTACTTTTTTGCTCTAACAGGTCGCTAACGTGGTCAATACCTTGTTGGCGTAAAATGCCCTGAAGCTCACTCTGTTTTGCATCAAGTAAGCTAATGCCTTCAGCAATCATATCGTAAGCGCGCCATTCGCCACTTCTATCTTCACGTACTTTAAAATCAATTTTAATATCAGGCTTACCGGCTTCTACAATTTTGGTTTTTACCACCACCACATCTTTGCCTTTAAAAGGCTGCTCGGCAGCAAATTCAACTTGTTGATTAGTATACTGGGTAAAAACACCAGCATAAGTGGCAACAAGGTACTCTCTAAACACGCCAATAAAACGCTGAATATCTTCAATTGCTTTTGCTTTTTCTGCTTTGTCGGTAATGGCGCGTACCTTAGATACTTCGCTACCTAACACTCTCAGTGCAGCATATTTGTAGTCAATGTAGGGCATCAGTTCTTCTTCAACGATGACCCGAAAATGCTCTTTGTTAGTGGTTATTAACGGCTGGTCTTTGGTAATACGCTCAAAGGTATTATCAGCAACCTGACGTACCATTTTATTAGGATCAGTCAATTTCACTTCACCGGCATGTACACTTTGTACTAGCGTGACAGTTACTAATGCGATACTTGCTAAAAATGTTTTCAACATAATAATTACTCACTACCTTGGTTGAATAAAAACTGGCCTATTAATTCTTCTAGTACCAATGCTGACTTGGTATCTGTAATAGAATCGCCGTTGGCTAATGCTTTACTTTGAACACCAAATAAATCGTCAATGGCTTGATCTTGTTCGCTGTTCGCTACATCTTCGCCTAAGCATCGCTGTTTAGCTGAATCTGATGCGATCACAGGGTTAATACCTAAGTATTGCTCACCTAAAATACCCGAGGTTAAAATTGAGATAGAACTGGTATCTGAAAAACGACATAAATACTGCGCATCAATACTCATATTTACTACTGGTAAAAACTCTTGTGGGTGTACATAAATTGACTCTACACGACCAATAACAACGCCGCCCACCTTAATGGGTGCACGTGTTTTTAATGATCCTATATTTTCAAATTTGGCGTTCAATGTGTAGGTTTCACCTGAGCCGCTAATACCCGAATTAGCCACTTTGAGCGCCAGCATTGAAAATGCCAAAATGCCCAATGCTACAAAAAAACCAACTAAAATTTCTAATTTCCGTGAATTCATTATTTAATACCCTATTAGCTGGTAAACATTACCGCTGTCAAAATAAAGTCAAAACCTAATACCGCTAGTGATGAGTGCACCACGGTCTCTGTTGTTGCCTTGCTGATCCCCTCTGATGTGGGAACACAGTCATACCCTTTGTAAAGCGCAATCCAGGTAACAACAATCGCAAATACGATACTTTTAATTAAACCGTTTAGTATGTCTTTTTCAAACGACACCTGAGATTGCATAATTGACCAGAAACTTCCCGTATCAACGCCTAGCCAATCAACCCCCACTAAATGAGCACCAATAATAGCTACAGCAGAAAAAATAAGTGCCAACATTGGCATACTAATCAAACCAGCCCAAAACCGCGGCGCTATAATTCGTCTAAGCGGGTCAATGGCCATCATCTCAAGCGATGATAACTGTTCGGTGGCTTTCATTAAGCCAATTTCAGCGGTTAACGCACTGCCTGCCCTACCGGCAAATAATAATGCGGTTACTACTGGCCCAAGTTCACGTAATAAACTGAGTGCCACTAAAGGGCCTAGGCTGTCTTCAGCGCCATAATCAACTAAAACAGTATAGCCTTGCAGGGCTAATACCATGCCGATAAATAATCCCGACACAACAATAATCAACAGCGATTGTGAACCAACCATGTAAAGTTGGCGCACGAGTAAAGGTGTGCCTTTTTTAAAATTGGGTACATGCCATAACGCACTTGCCAGCATTTGGGTTGAACGCCCCAGTGCAGCAAATCGGCCCAGCGTTTTATGGCCTATTTTTTGTAGTAAATCCAACATTACTGCTGCTCTCCTAACAGTTCATCTGCATAGGTTTGTGCTGGATAATGAAATGGCACTGGACCATCTGATAACCCTTTTAAAAACTGTTGAACAAGTGGTGATTCGTGCTCTCGCATCTGCTCTGGTGTACCACTGCCAATAACGCCTTGTTCAGCAATAATAATAACGTGGTCGGCAATACTCATTACTTCTGTCACATCGTGCGTGACAATTAAAGAAGATAAGCCAAGTACTTCGTTTAAAGATTTGATCAGCTTAACTAAAACCCCCATTGAAATAGGGTCTTGTCCTGCAAAAGGCTCATCATACATAATAAGTTCAGGATCAAGCGCTATAGAGCGAGCCAAAGCTGCACGACGTGCCATACCGCCAGATAACTCTGAAGGCATTAAATCTTTAGCACCACGTAAGCCAACAGCTTGTAGTTTCATTAATACCACTAAACGGATTAAATCTTCACTGAGTTGCGTGTGCTCTCGAATGGGGAATGCAATGTTATCGAACACCGACATATCAGTAAATAAGGCACCGCTTTGAAATAACATACTCATGCGTTTACGTGCCGCGTAGAGTTCTTTGCGCGACATAGCGACAATGCTGTCGTTTTTAAATAAAATATCACCGGAGTCTGGTTTAAGCTGACCACCTATTAGGCGTAGCATCGTGGTTTTGCCAATTCCGCTTGGCCCCATAATGGCAGTAATTTTACCCTCAGGTACGTCAAAGCTCATATTTTTGTATATGACCCTATCGCCTCTAGAAAAGGTAACATCCTTGACTTCTACTATTGATTGCGACAAGTCGCTCTCCATAACAATACTCTCTCATATTTCTATTTTAAGGGTTTTTTAACCAATATGGAAAAAACAATTCGTAAGATTTTGTAATCGTGTCGCAAAAACAGTTATAAGATTGATTCAAGCAGCCTTAACTTTGGCTTAAAACTTCATACAAAAAGCGCCAAAGAATACTTAAAATAACCGCCTAATGTATTACACCTTATTCTTTTATTTATACTTTTATGGTGGCTTTTGTTACTATTCGCGCTATCTGAATTTACATTAATTGGCTTATCACAATGGTTACCTCGTTTGTCATTTTAATTCTTGGTTTTGCGGCTCTCGTATGGAGTGCAGACAGGTTTGTTTATGGTGCAGCAGCACTGGCTAAAAACTTTGGCGTGCCAACGCTAATTGTAGGTTTAACCGTGGTAGCTATGGGCTCTTCAGCGCCTGAAATGATGGTATCGGCTTCAGCAGCTTTGGCAAATAAAACCGATACTGCCGTGGGTAATGCAGTTGGTTCAAACATCACTAACATCTTATTAGTTTTAGGTATTACCGCCCTTTTAAGACCCTTATCAGTATCTTCAAGTACGTTAAAACGTGAAATACCACTGGTACTGCTGGTCTCCATTGCAACTTGGTATATTTTTTCAGATAACTATTTTTCATTTTTTGAAGGTGCAGCCTTATTATTTGGCTTTGTTGTTTTTATTGGCGGACTTATTTTTGTCTCACTGCGAGCTAAAAACCAAGACGATCCGTTTGTGAGCGAAGCCTGTGACGAAGTACCTGACAATGTACCAACCAAAAAAGCTGTTTTTTGGCTGGTAGTGGGTATGATTTTACTGCCGGTTAGTTCACACTTTTTAGTTGGCTCAGCCGTTGATATCGCAAAATTTTTTGGCTTAAGTGACTTGGTGATTGGTTTGACCATTATTGCTATAGGCACCAGCTTACCTGAACTTGCAGCTTCAATTGCAGGTGTACTTAAAAATGAAGATGACTTAGCGCTGGGTAACATAGTTGGTTCGAATATTTTTAATATTTTAGCGGTATTACCGCTGGCAGGATTAATTAATCCATCGGTTATTGACGCATCAGTAGCTAACCGTGATGTTATTATTATGATTGGCGCAACCTTGGCGCTAATTGCTATGTCATTGAACTTTAGAGGTCAAAGACGTATCAATAGAATAGAAGGTGGCTTGCTCATCGTCGCATTTATGATTTACCAAGGTTATATTTTTAGTCAAGTAGGATAGCCCATGGCAACGCTAAACTTTATTCAACAAGGGTTACGTGTTCTAGAGATTGAACGCCAAGCACTCAGCGATATTACACAATACGTTAATGAAAGCTTTAACCAAGCCTGTCAATTAATGTATGACTGCTCAGGTCGTATTATTGTTATTGGCATGGGTAAATCAGGCCATATTGGTAACAAAATAGCCGCCACTCTTGCCAGTACCGGCAGCCCCGCATTTTTTGTTCACCCGGGTGAAGCAAGCCATGGTGATTTAGGAATGATCACAGCAAATGACGTGGTTATCCTCATTTCAAACTCTGGTGAAACCAGCGAAGTACTTAATATTATTCCAGTATTAAAGCGCATTGGTGCCAAAATGATTGCCATGACAGGCAACCAAGGCTCAACCATGGCAACATTGGCAAATGTGCATGTGTGTATTAAAGTTGAACAAGAAGCCTGCTCATTAGGCTTAGCACCTACTGCAAGTACCACTGCCACACTCGCTATGGGTGATGCCATGGCGGTGGCATTATTAGAAGCACGCGGCTTTACTGCTGATGATTTTGCACTATCGCACCCTGGTGGTAGCTTAGGCAAGCGATTACTCTTAACTCTTAAAGATGTTATGCACAGTGGTGCTGATACGCCTATCATTAACGAGACGCAAACGATTAAAGATGCCTTAATTGAAATGTCGGCCAAAGGACTCGGCATGACCGCTATTGTTGATAGTGACCAGCAATTATCAGGCCTGTTTACCGATGGCGATTTACGCCGTATTTTAGAGCAACGTATTGACATTCATAGCACTGAAATTAATGTTGTGATGACCAAGTCGTGTACTACAGCCACCCAAGAGATGCTCGCGGCTGAAGCGTTAAATATTATGGAACAAAAACGTATTAATGGTTTAATTGTAATTAATGAGCATAATCAACCGATTGGCGCACTAAATATGCAAGACTTACTTAAAGCGGGAGTGCTATAAATGCAATTTGAAGATCTCTATCAACCGCTAAGTGATGATGCAAAAGCGCGCGCAAAAAAAGTAAAGCTATTAATTTGTGATATTGATGGTGTATTTTCTGATGGCCGTATTTACCTTGGAAACCAAGGTGAAGAACTCAAAGCATTTAACACCAAAGACGGATTTGGTATTAAAGCCCTGATTAACAGCGGTTTTGAAGTCGCCGTAATCACTGGGCGCCATTCTCATATAGTGCAGCAACGTATGAGCAGTTTAACCGTACAACATATATATCAAGGCCAAGAAGACAAGCTTATAGCCTATCAAGAATTAAAACAAAAATTAGCGCTTAGCGATGAGCAAATTGCTTATATAGGTGATGATGGCCCAGACATGCCAGTAATGGAGCAAGTCGGTTTTGCGGTTGCCGTAAACGATGCTCATCCACTTATTAAACGTTTATCACATTATGTAACCCAACTGCCCGGCGGTTTTGGGGCGGTAAGAGAGCTGACAGACTTACTTATGCTCGAAAATAACAAGCCACTAACTAGCCAAGGAACGAGTTCATGAATGTAGCGCGCATTATACTGAGCGTTTTATTCATAAGCTGTATGGTTTGGCTCTGGTATCCTTATTTTACTAAGGTTGATATTACTGCAAGCGAAGAAACACAAGTTATTGCTAAGCCTGATTATACCGCTATTGAGCTAAAACAAACGGCTTATAATGAACAAGGTAAAGTGAGCCATAAGGTAACTGCGGTAAAAATGGAGTTGTATCAACAACTCGGTTTTACCTTTTTTGAAAAGCCTATATTCACTTTATACAACGAGCAGCAAACATGGCGTATTAACGCCGATGAAGCCACCCTCTACGACGACCGTCAACTGGTGTTAGAGGGTAATGTAACCGCTCAAAACTTAGTAGATAACGCCATGATCGATACGATCACCGCCCAGACCATCAATGTAGATATAAAACTATTAACCATGCAATCACAGCAGCCTGTCGTTATTACAGGACCTAATTTAAAAATCACAGGTAAAGGCCTTGAGGCCGATTTAAAAACCGAGGTGATTAAACTTATTAACCATACGCGAACCCTATATTATGACCAATAACCTATTTAAAATTTTAATTGTTCCCTCACTATTAATTGCTTTTAACAGTAATGGCGCAGAACCTGCTGAAGCCCCCGCTGCTAATCAAATTTCAATTAGTGCAGATAAGCAAGAAGGTCAATTAAAAGAAAACGTAGGCATTTTTGAGAAAAATGTTGAAATTATTCATGGTAATCGCCGTATCACAGCTGACCGTTTAGAAGTGCATAAACGCGATGACCTAGGCGATAACAAACAGTTATTAATTGCCACAGGCAGCCCTGCATATTTTGAAGAAACACAAGCTGATGGCACCATAATGAGCGCCAGTGCTAATGAAGTGCGTTACGATGTGTCGCTGCGTTTTTTAACCTTAATCGGCGATGCAAGCATTGCTCAAGCAGGTCAAAAAATAACAGCTAAAAGTATCACTTACGATATCGAGCAGCAGTTAATTAGCGCAGAAAAAGACGAAAACTCAACAGACCGTGTACACACTATTTTAGTGCCTGTTGAAAATAAAAAAGAAGATGATAAAGGCCAACCATGAGCACATTAAAAGCAGAGCTATTAGCTAAAAGCTACAAAGGTCGTGAAGTTGTAAAAAACGTTGGCCTAGAGGTTGAAGCTGGCAGTATTGTGGGGTTACTTGGCCCTAATGGTGCAGGTAAAACCACCACTTTTTATATGATTGTAGGCCTTGTCCCTAGCGATAAAGGCAAAATATCAATTGATGATAAAGATATTACTTTATTACCGATGCACAGCCGAGCGCGTTTAGGGATTGGTTATTTACCGCAAGAGTCGTCTATTTTTAGAAAGCTGACTGTTTATCAAAACTTAATGGCTATCTTAGAAACACGTAAAGAATTAAACAAACAACAACGCGAAGATACCTTAAATAATTTACTTGATGAATTTAGCATTCAGCATATTCGTGACAGCCAAGGTATGGCCTTATCAGGTGGTGAACGTCGCCGCGTTGAAATTGCGCGAGCATTAGCAGCAAACCCTAAATTTATCCTTTTAGACGAACCCTTTGCGGGGGTTGATCCTATCTCAGTATTAGATATTAAAAAGATTATAGAGCATCTTAAAAACCGTGGCATTGGCGTACTTATTACAGACCATAACGTGCGCGAAACACTTGATGTTTGTGAAAAAGCCTACATAGTTTCTCATGGGGAGTTAATTGCATCAGGCACTCCTGAATACGTATTAAACGATAAAACAGTACGCGATGTTTATTTGGGCGAGCAGTTCAAGCTCTAATATGTGTGTTATTCCACTAAGCATCTGCTAAGATTAATCATACTTAGGTCTGTTGACCTTTCAAGGTTGGATTTGCAGCAGTCTGTTTGGTATTTAGGCAAGGCAGAGCCTATGTGGTGTGGTATTCCCCATAAATAGGCGATAACGCAGCATCAATGCCAAACAGGCGCTGCCCTTCGGGTTCTGCCTAGGGACGATTTACTCTTTGTTGCCTACATGGATGTAGGTAAGGAGCGTGAGCAGGACGCGGAAGCTTTGCTCGGTTTTGACTTAGCCCACTAGGTTACAAACCTCGCGCCGCAATTAAACCGCCCCTAGTTTGAACAAATTTTAATCCGTAAAGGTCAACAGACCGTAATTTAAAAGGATTGTTAGAGATACATGAGGCAATCATTACAGCTGCGCATGGGCCAGCAACTTACAATGACTCCACAGTTGCAACAAGCAATTCGCTTATTGCAACTCAGTACATTGGATCTCCAGCAAGAAATTCAAGAAGCGCTCGATAGCAACCCCTTGCTTGAAGTTGAAGAACATGATTACAGCGAAGACACTGCAGGTAAAAACGAACAAAAAGCCGATAACGATGACTTAACGCTAAGTGCCTCAGCTGACGATAAACCTAGCGAGTATGAGCAAGATAGCGGCGAAGCAATGACCAAAGACACCATTAGCGATGATATGGCTATGGATGTTACTTGGGATGAATATATGAGCGCTGCGCCTGCCTCTTCATCGGGCCCAATGCCAGAAGATGAATCTATTTATCAAGGCTCTTCGACTGAAACGCTGCATGAGTATTTAATGTGGCAACTTCAACTGACGCCGTTTAGTCCTACCGATGAAGCGATAGCTATTGCAATTGTAGAAGCTGTGGACGACTCAGGGATTCTAACCCTTAGCTGTGAAGAAATATTAGAAAGCTTTAACCAAGAAAACGACGGCGAAGATGAAGTTGAACTTGACGAAATAGAAGCGGTACTAAAGCGTATTCAACTATTTGATCCAGTGGGAATAGCCGCGCGTAGTTTACAAGAGTGCTTGTGTATTCAGCTAAATCAATTTGATAAAGACACACCTTTTTTAAACGAAACAAAAATGATCTTAACCGAGCATATTGATTTACTTGCTGCACGTGACTATCGCACGTTAATGAAAAAAACAAAGCTTAAAGAAGATGAGCTAAAAGAAATCATGACGTTGATTCATACGCTCAGCCCAAAACCGGCAGACACTATTGTCAGAGAAGAGTCTGAATACGTTATTCCTGATGTGTCGGTTAAAAAAGTTAAAGGTCGTTGGGTAGTTGAATTAAACCCAGATAGCATGCCTAAGATCAGAGTAAATAGCCAATATGCAGCTATGACGCGTACGGTTAAATCAAGTGGTGATAGCCAGTTTATTCGCTCGCACTTACAAGAGGCTAAATGGTTTATAAAAAGCTTAGAAAGTAGAAATGACACGCTACTTAAAGTAACCAACTGTATTGTGCAGCAGCAACAGGCCTTTTTTGAACACGGCCCTGAGGCTATGAAGCCTATGGTGCTTAACGATGTGGCTGAAATGGTGGAAATGCACGAGTCAACTATTTCACGTGTTACTACGCAAAAATATATGCACACACCACGTGGCATTTTTGAGCTTAAATATTTCTTTTCAAGCCATGTAAGTACTGAAAATGGTGGCGAATGTTCATCAACAGCAATACGTGCATTAATTAAAAAATTAATCGCTGCAGAAAACTCAGCTAAACCATTGAGTGATAGTAAAATTGCAGATATATTGGCAGAGCAAGGAATTAAAGTAGCGAGGAGAACCATTGCAAAATATCGCGAATCTCTAGCTATTCCCCCGTCTAATCAACGTAAAAGTTTGATTTAAGGCGTACAACAAAGAGGAAAATGTTTATGCAACTGAATTTAACTGGTCGCCATGTAGATATTACCGACTCGCTTAGAGACTACGTAAATAGTAAATTTTCGAAGTTACAGAGGCACACTGATCACATAACGAATGTGCACGTTATTCTCGATGTAGAAAAACTAAACCAAAAAGCTGAAGCAACCGTTCATGTAAGTGGCGCTGAGATTTTTGCCTCTACTGAGCATCAAGATATGTATGCCGCTATAGACTCGCTCATTGACAAGCTAGATCGTCAAGTAATTAAACACAAAGAGAAACTTGCTCGACACTAACACTATGAAACTAAGCTCACTTATCTGTCAGGACTGCAGTAAAGCTGCGGTCCTTTTTAATAGTAAAAAAAGAATTTTAGAATTTATCAGTGAACTGGCTCACAATAAGCTGCCCTATTTAACACAACAAGATATTCTTAATGCATTAACTGCAAGAGAAAAGCTTGGAAGCACAGGCATTGGTCGAGGCATTGCTATTCCACATGGTCGCATGAGCGGTGCTCAAGAGCCCCTAGCTTTGATTTTAGTGAGCGAAACAGCTATTAATTTTGATGCGATTGATAACCGGCCGGTTGACATTTTTGTCGCGTTAATTGTTCCCGATGGCGATAATCAGCAGCATTTGAAGACGCTAGCCACGATTGCTGATAAGCTCAATGATAAAGAATTTTGTAAACAGTTACGCGCCGCCAAATCGGATAGCGAACTGTATCAGGTTATCGTCAGTCAATCGTAGTAATAAAGAAAGGTGATAAATGGAATTAATAATTATAAGCGGTCGTTCAGGCTCAGGTAAATCTGTGGCGTTACGCGTTGTGGAAGACTTAGGTTATTATTGTGTAGACAATATTCCTCTTAATTTATTACCATCATTAGTGCGCAGCGTTTCCGACAGTTATAATAAAATTGCTGTGAGTGTTGATGTGCGTAATCTACCTAAAGAGCAACAGCAATTTAATGAAATACTCGAATATTTACCTGGTTTTACTAAACCAACGGTATTTTATTTAGACAGTGACGATCAAACATTAATAAAACGTTTTTCAGAAACGCGACGTCTCCACCCTTTATCTATTGATTCTTTGCCGCTTGATTTAGCCATAAAAAAAGAAAAACAACTACTTGATGTATTGATTAACCGTGCTGATTATATGATTGATACCACGGATTTAAGTGTGCATCTGCTTGCTGAATCTATTCGTGAAAAAATACTCGGAAAAAAAGATAAACAACTGATCATTACCTTTGAGTCATTTGGTTTTAAACACGGCATCCCTAAAGAAGCAGATTACGTATTCGATGCCCGTTTTTTACCAAACCCGCATTGGGAGCCTGAACTTAAGCCACTTACGGGGCTGGACCAACCAGTAAAAGACTACCTAGCAAGTCACAGTATAGTGCAAAAATTTACATGGCAAATTCAAACATTTGTGCAAACATGGCTGCCGCATTTAGAACGAAATAACCGCAGCTACTTAACTATTGCAATTGGCTGTACCGGTGGGCAACACCGCTCTGTTTATTTAGCGCAAACCATTGGCGAAAGCTTTGCAATGAGCCATCCTAATGTAAAAATTCGCCACCGAGAACAAGAATAATACCGAGTGAGAACATGCAATGCGCTTAGAAAATACATTTTTAATAAAAAACAAATTAGGATTACACGCTAGAGCGGCGACAGTATTAGCTCAGCTTTCTGTGCAATTTGATGCCACAATCACTTTATTTCAAGATGACAAACAAGCCGCTGGCGATAGCGTGCTGGCACTTATGTTACTCGAAAGCAGCCAAGGCAAAGAAGTTAAGGTGGTATGCGAAGGCCCCGACGCTGAGCCTGCACTTAGCGCAATAGGTGAACTCATCGACCAACGATTTAATGAGCAAGAATAAAAAAGTTCATTATTAACTCATCATCCTAAGCTTAGGTTAATAGTGGTTGAGTTAGTTTGCTCACATAAAGTAAGATAAACTAAAATTGAATAGCATTTATACCCTTCCAGCATGTAATACAATTTAATTAAGGACGCCAATGCCTGAAGCTTTAGAACAAGATATTCCACTACAACAGCTAAAACAGGTGACTAAGTCACTAAATAGTGGTCAATTTGTTCAAGTTAGACGCATGCTGGCAAAAACGGCGCCTTGTGATACCGCACTTCTTTTAGAATCATCCCCGCATAAAATTCGCCGTATGCTCTGGCAGCTTGTTGATCCTGATGTACAAGGTGATGTGCTTGAAGAGCTTTCTGAAGATGTACGTTTGGGCATTATTGCGCAAATGGCACCCGAGCACATTGCTGCTGCAACCGAAGACATGGGTCATGATGACTTAGGGGAAGTACTACGTAGCCTACCTGACACTGTTTATAAAGACGTTGTTAGCGCTATGGATATTCAAGATAGAGAACGTGCAACGCAGGCTTTATCGTATCAAGAGCGCTCTGCTGGCGCATTGATGAATATAGATACCGTTACTATTCGCCCCGATGTGACTCTAGATGTGGTACTGCGTTATATTCGCTTACGCGGCGAATTACCTGAGGGTACAGATGACTTATATGTGGTTGATGAAAATAACTGCTTTTTAGGCGCCCTATCGCTGAGCACTTTATTAACCAACCCCCCTGAAAAAATTGTTCATGATTTAATGGATGAAGACTGTGAGTCTATTCCTATTTCAATGGATGAGAGCGAAGTTGCACAATTGTTTGAGCGTCATAACTGGATATCGGCACCGGTTGTTGATGACAACGCACACTTGCTTGGGCGGATCACCATTGATGATATCGTTGATGTTATACGTGAAGACGCTGAGCACAGTTTACTGGGTTTAGCGGGTTTAGATGATGAAGAAGATACCTTTGCACCTGTGTTGAAAAGCTCTAAAAAGCGCTCAATTTGGCTGGGTGTAAACTTACTAACTGCATTGCTGGCTGCAATTGTGGCGAGCTTTTTTGAAAACACCTTAGCTATATTACCAATTCTTGCTGTGCTCAATGGCATTGTCCCGTCAATGGGTGGGGTTGCAGGCAGCCAAACCTTAACTTTGGTTATTCGCGGTATCGCGGTGGGCCATATCAACCAAACTAACCAACGTTTTTTATTATTAAAAGAACTCGCTATCGGCGCGATTAACGGTATGGTTTGGTCTATCCTAATTGCCGGTGTCGTTGCGCTTTGGCAATGGGATTTCAAACTCGGTGGTGTTTTAGCGTTTGCTATGTTTATGAATTTAGTTGCAGCAGGTATTGCGGGTGCTAGTATCCCACTATTGCTTAAAAAAATGAAAATAGATCCAGCACTTGCTGGCAGTGTGGTACTAACCACGGTAACTGATATTGTTGGTATATTTGCCTTCTTAGGTACTGCGACTTGGTTATTGATTTAATCTTTTTATAAACGTTTTTAAACAAAAACACCGCATCAATACGCGGTGTTTTTGTTTAAGCCGATAGTTACTTTACATAAGTTAAGGCTACTTAGCGCGCTGGCGATTACCACCTACCTTAGGTTTAGTGTTGGCTTTTTTAAACTGGCTAAAGCCAGTATGACGAGTCAGCGCAGGACGACCGCCCTTGTTACCTTTTCCGCCTTTGGTTTGTCTTTCATCTCGCCCTTCTTCAGGGACTAAACAGTTAGGTCCTTTACCAATAAGCTTGGCTTTGCCCATGTTACGCAGGGCTTCGCGGATCATTGGCCAACCGGCAGGATCGTGATAGCGTAAAATCGCTTTATGCAAACGACGTTGGCGCGCTCCCTTAGGCACAGGTACTTGCTCCGTATTATTTTTAATATTACGTAGCGAGTTCATTTCAGTATGATAAATGGTGGTGGCATTAGCCATAGGTGACGGATAAAAATTTTGTACCTGATCAAGCTTAAAATCATTCGATTTCAACCATAAAGCCATGTTTACCATGTCTTCATCTTTAGTCCCCGGGTGAGCAGAAATAAAGTATGGAATTAAATACTGCTTTTTACCCGCTTCTTTTGAGTACTTATCAAATAACGCTTTAAATTCATCATAGGCGCCCATACCTGGTTTCATCATTTTTGATAATGGGCCATCTTCTGTGTGTTCAGGTGCTATTTTTAAATATCCACCAACATGATGGGTTACTAGCTCTTTAACGTAACGAGGATCACGTACTGCAAGGTCATAACGCACGCCCGAAGCAATTAAGATCTTTTTGATCCCTTTAACCTCACGCGCCTTTTTATATAAGTCGATAGTGGGTGTGTGATCGGTATCCATATGCTTACAAATATCAGGATACACACACGACAAGCGACGGCACGTACTCTCTGCTTTTTTACTGGTACAACGCAGTTTGTACATATTTGCGGTTGGTCCGCCTAAATCAGAAATAACCCCAGTAAAGCCTGGCACTTTATCTCTAATTTGCTCAATCTCTTCAATAATTGATTCTTGTGAGCGACTTTGTATTATCCGCCCTTCATGCTCGGTAATAGAACAAAACGAACAGCCGCCAAAACAGCCGCGCATAATATTTACCGACGTTTTAATCATATCGTAAGCAGGGATTTTATCATCGCCATAACTTGGATGTGGTATACGCTGGTAAGGTAAACCAAACACGTCATCCATTTCCTGAGTTTCAAGCGGATAAGCAGGCGGATTCACCCAAATAGAACGATCGCCATGACGCTGAAATAACGCCCTTGCACAACCTGGGTTGGTTTCTTGATGTAAAATACGTGATGCATGGGCATACAAAGGCTTATTAACGCTAACCTGCTCAAATGCCGGCAGTTTAACGTAAGTTTTTTCCCACGGCTTAGGACGAGCAGGCTGGATGGTAATTGGTTTTGCAGCTTCTGCTTGTAAATCGATGCCGGCTTGCTTAAATTCTGATTTAGCACAGCCCACATCATCCGCGCCATAAGGATTAGGAATAGGGTCTATTTTACCAATTTTATCAATGGCTGTTGAGTCACTGCCACGCCAACCGGGTAAAGGCTCTTTACGAATAACTGCCGTGCCTCTAACATCCTGTATGGTATCCATGGTTTCACCGGCAGCGATACGATGCGCTACTTCAACTAACGGGCGTTCGGCATTACCATAAATTAAAATATCGCCTTTAGCGTCAAATAATACGCTACGACGTACTTTTTCTTGCCAGTAATCATAATGAGCAATACGGCGCAGACTGGCTTCAATGCCCCCTAACACTAATGGCACATCTTTGTAGGCTTCACGACAGCGTTGTGAATAAATGATCACTGCGCGATCTGGGCGTTTACCGCCGACATTTCCTGGTGTGTATGCGTCATCATGGCGCATTCGTTTTTCAGCGGTGTAACGATTAATCATCGAGTCCATATTACCGGCTGTAATACCAAAAAATAAGTTAGGCTTACCCAATGCCATAAACGCATCTTTAGAGTTCCAATCTGGTTGAGCAATAATACCCACTCTAAAACCTTGCGCTTCTAGCACTCGGCCAATTACGGCCATCCCAAAACTAGGATGGTCTACATAAGCATCACCGCTAATAATAATAATATCGCAGCTATCCCAGCCAAGCGCGTCCATTTCTTCGCGTGTTGTTGGTAAAAATGGAGCTATGCCATAACACTCAGCCCAATACTTGGGGTATGAGAATAAGGCGCGATCAGCTTTTAATGTGCTCATAAAATTGGCCGTTCAATAACAAAAGGCGCGAATTATACCCTATCGACATCCCCGTTGATATAGCACAAAATGAAAGCGCTGATTAAAAATTGTTTACCTTTATTGCATTACTAAAACTAATAAATCATCTAAACTTATTACGGCTAATGTCTGCTTTTGAAATAATACAGGGTAGATAAAATAGATCAAAAGCAACCGCGACTTCGTTAAACTATTAAATAATTAATAATTGATAGACGCTGTAAATTAAAATAGATGAGGAATACCTATTAAACTACTTAAAAAAATAATGCAGTTTTCAATCATTTTACTCCTGGTTTTTGTTGTCGTTGGATTATTGTTACCACAAAATTATCATGTGCAAAAAAGTATAAAGATTAACGCACGCGCTCCCGTAATAAAGTCATTAGTGGAGGACTTTACCCAATGGTATAAATGGTCGCCGTGGCAACAAATAGACCCTAACATTAAGTTTAATATTGGAGAACCGAGCTCTGGCGCAGGAGCCTACCAATCTTGGGAAGGTAAATGGGGCAAAGGCGAAATGACAATATCGTCATTAAGCGATAATGAAGTTGTATTTAGTGTGTTATTTAATCAAGAGCATATTATCACTAGCAAATTGCTATTTAGCCCGCACACAAAAACCGTCACGTGGCATATAGAAGGACAAGCAACGATGCCGCTTATTTCTGGGTACGTTGCTATATTTGCTGAAAATATATTAGGTAATATAGTGACCCTAGGATTAAATAACCTAAAAACGGTCGCTCAACTCAGTGATGCACAAGCAATAATGGAAAGCCATGACAGTCAAAACCGCACAAGCCAGGATTAAACTTGCCAATATTATTGAGTCACTACTAGGTTACTCGGTCACAAAAGTGAGCAATACGCCTGCCATTGATGAAAAAACCTATAATCCTCAAGGTAAAGCCAAATCGCTTTATAGTATTAATAGCGAGCATTCAATTTTAGCGCGTGCTCAAAAACGACAAGACTTACTACTGATTAAACAGCAACAAAATATTGAGACTATTTTATCCTTAGCAATGGAGTTTTGTCCTGATGTTGCTTGCGCTAAGCAGCCCGATGCTGATTGGGTGGAGCACTTTATAGCCTTATGTGAAGATACCTCAAATCAATCTATGCAAGTGTTGTGGGCAAAAATTTTTACTGGCGAAACCATTAGCCCAGGTACTTTTTCTATTAAAAGTTTACAAACACTTAAGCACATGACCCAGCGCGAAGCCGATTCATTAAGAAAGTGCGTGTCTATTTCTGGATATAACGAAAAGGATAGCAGCCACCTAATATTCTTGGGGTATTACAAAAAACCCTCATTATTTGATTTACTAGGTAAAGGCAATAAAGTGTCATTAAGCATAGGTAAAAGCGGCGTGAGCTTTCCAGACGTACTAACTTTAATGGATTTAAACTTGCTGTATCGTAAAGAAATAGAGTCAGCGGCATTAAAAGTAGGACAAGAGTTCACCCTATCCTTTTTATCACAAAAACTAACCTTAAAAGCAAAAAGTAACGATTTGGTGCTTAGCTATTATAAGTTTACTCAAACAGGTGATGAACTATTTAGATTAATGAACTACCCAATTAACAAGGTGTACAAACAGTTAATTGGTTCAGCATTTGAAGGGGTGTTTGAATTAGTTTGGCATTCTTTAAAATAGCAAACAGAGATGACTAAAGCGTGTGTTAGCTTTTAAAAATAAGAGCCACACAAGGTGGCTCAAAATAATACTTTAATTAAAAGTGAACCTGAATACCGGCAAACGGCCCCGATGCATCAATATCAGTATTAATATCATCGACATCATCAAGTTCTAAAACCATAGAGCGGTAGCCCGCTTTAACCGCAACATCAACTGCTAGGTTATCAATAAATTCCCAAGCAATACCCATTTGGTAATCTTGTACTTTACTGTCATCGATGGCTAAAAAGCTGCCTTCAGCAAAAACACTTAAACCACTAAATGGTAAACCCGCTTCAAAACGTCCATATACTAACGGCACAACACCAGAGAACGCTTCGATTTCAGTAAAGTTAGCGCCACCTTGTTGTGATGTACCTGTTACAACAAGCTCACCATCAAACTGCTTAGCATTAAGACCTAAATCAATTGAGATTAAATCGTTATCAAAAATCTCGTAGTAAAAAATATAATCAATATGCGATAAGTCAGTCACTGAATTAACACCTGTGCCTACAACATAATCAGTACCGTTAAAGCTAAATGTGTCTTCAAGCACTGTTGATCCGTTTAATTCAAGCTCAGTGTATTTTAACTTTAAATTTGGCACTAATGGCACTGGGTGCTCAAGCGCAGCGTAATAACTTACAAAGGTTTCATCTTCAAAGTTGAAGTTTTGCAGGGCATTATTGTTATCAGAAAAGCTACCGTCATTATCTGCTTTCCAACCATCAACCCCTACATATAAACCCAATACAGTGTCGGCTTGTGCTACAGGGGCTAAACATGCCATTGATAAGGCTGCTGCTATACAATACTTTTTCATTTTTTATCCTTGCGCTAATAATTCGCTAAGTTCAATTAGTGCCGCATTGGCTCTAGAAATATAATTTGCCATAACAAGTGAATGGTTGGCGACATAACCAAATCCATTACCGTTTAAAATCATTGGGCTCCATACCGTTTCTTGGGTTGCTTCAAGCTCGCGAATAATTTGTTGCAAGCTGACACGGGCGTTCTTTTTATCAAGCACATCGGCAAAATCATATTCAACCGCCTGTAAAAAGTGCAGTAAAGCCCAAGTGGCCCCACGTGACTCATAAAATACATCATCAATTTCCCACCATGATGTTTTTATTTGTTGTTGTAAAGGCGTATAGGTGGCCTGTGTATTTGAAGAGTTACCGGCGAGGTCAGTGTTAACCTTATCTTGACCCACGCTTGCACTTAAACGCTGACTTAAGCTGCCTAAACGCTTTTCAGCTTCTTTTAACCAACTGCGTAGGTTATCTGCACGAGAGTAAAATTGGCTATCGCGCTCATGCTGATTGGCTATTTGAGAACGATATACCATTAAATAATCAATTCCTTTTTGGTATTCACCCTCAGCACTTGGCCATGCCCATGCTTCAGAGCTGATATTAAATTGTGGCTGAGCTTTTTTGAGCGCTTCGTGTTCAGTTGATTGCGATTGTGAGCGGCTAAAATCTTTTCGCATAGACAACGCTAAATCACGCACCATTTCCAGCGCACCATACTCCCAGGCCGGCATATTGTCCATTATTACGCTCGGTGGTAGCACATCATTTGATAAGTAACCGCCTGATTTAGTTAAAAGCGTATCAGCTACAGTGATGAGTGTTGAAGTTGTTACATAACCTGTGACTAGTTTTTCACTGCGTTGCTGCGCTTGTTGCTTAGCATTTTGCACAACATCAAAACGTGAAGGCTCTATACTCCAGTACACTGCAATGGCGTAAAACACGACAAATAACAGTACCAGTGCCGTTATTATTTTTCCTTTATGCTGTGACATTTATCCTCCTAATGATGACTATGATCTTTCGATGCTTTTACCGGCTCTGCTTGTGAGGCTAACGAAACGACTTTTGCATTGGTAAATACTCGGTTCCCGTCTTCAAAATATAGCGTGAGTTTACGTTCTTGACCTACTTTTAACGGTTCTTGTGGTTCAAACACCATTAAATGATAGCTGCCTGGCTTAAAATCGAGTTGTTGGTGAGCTTTAATAAGCAATGATTCGACTTTTTGCATTTTCATCATACCGTCAGCGTGAACGTGCTCATGAATTTCAACACGCCCTAGGCCATCAATTGTCGCTTTAGTCAACGTTGCTGGTACATTGCTGTGGTTTTTAATATTAAAGTAAGCCACACTCGCTTTGGTTGCCGGCAAAAACTCTCTTACTTGCGCATGTGTTACTTGTAGCTGCGCAACAACACTATCGTGTTCATGTCCTTCGTGCGCCATTAACGAAGACGAAAAAACACCCACCATTAATGCACTTGCTATCAAAATACATTGTTTAATCATCAGTAAAATCCTTGTTAAAACAAAAAAATATAGTTCAAATTTATCATAATTCCCCTATGTTAGGCAGCTAATTTAAGCTCAAGAGACGACTTTTTTGTTATCTGCGATTAACCAACACAGCCCTGCTACAAACAATAACGGCCAAGCAATCATCAATGATCCGAATAAAAAAGCTAAAATAGTACCAGCCAGTGCCACCATCGCCGCGCCAACTAACCCCATCGTCACTAAAGCAACAATCGCAATAACAACGATAATAGCAACTAATGCACCAATGAGCTCTATACCTGTCCAGCTAATATCTGAGATCCATAGCGGAAACTGCCACACATCAAAGTGAATAATTGAACCGCTATTAATTAAAAACAATGTAACAATAAGTAGGCACACGGCGAATGTTTTCATGCTGCTCTCCTTACACTGCTTTTTCTTCAAGGCAACAGTGAGCAATTAAATAACCTAGCGCCACTGCAAACGGAAAACTTAAAAATAATAAAACAGTCACTAAGCGAGTAGACCATACCGGAAAGTCTAGTCGGTAAGCTAACCCACTACAGACGCCTGATATTTTTTTGTTAAGCGTATTTTTGTACCAACGACGGTGTGTATTAAAACTATTCATAACAATCTCCTTAAGCTGTTTGTTTATTAGCAGTATTTAAACTTGCTTTTAAACTAGCCAGTTCTGCATCAATTTTTTCATTTTTAACCAGTGACTCAATTTGCATAGCTGTATTGCTCGCAGTATCTGTGAGCTCATACGCTTCAACTTGCGACTCTACACTTTCAACGCGGCGCTCTATTTGCTCAAATCGTGATAAGGCAAAAGCCACTTTATCGCTTTGTAGTTGCGTATTTATTTTTGCCCTTGCCTCAACTACGTTTTCACGCTTTGCAAGTTGTGCTTGCTTTGCTTTTGCCTGCGTCATTTTTTGCTGTAAGCGCTCGCAGTCTTCAGTGATTTTAGTAATCGATTGTTGTAATGCCTCAAGCTGCGTTTGCAAGCACCCTATGCTTTGTTCAACTGTGTGTTTTTCGGCTAATGCTGATTTAGCTAAATCGTCACGATTTTTTGTCACAGCATGCTCAGCTTTTAATTGCCAATTTGCGAGCGCTTGCTGTTTGTTACTTATTTGACGTTTAATGCTCTTTTCTTCACATAAAAGTGCAGCTGCCGTACTACGACACTCATTAAGCGCTTCTTGCATTTCAGTAAGCATTAAATTGAGTAACTTTTCTGAGTCTTCTGCTTTATCAAGCATAGCTACAATATTTGCTTGAATGACGTCGTTTACGCGGTTAAATATGCCCATGTTATTCTCCTGATGATTTTTATTTATACATCAACAGGATTCCAAGAGTTATGCCAACAACTTAAAATGGTTTTATTTTCATTAAATATCATGTGGTTAAGTTATTTTAAGTAGGTAAATTAATGACTCGCCACTGAATGAAATTAAGTCGAATTGGCTAATAAATTAAACTTTTGACCAAAATTTGGGATCAAAAAAAGCCACCTGAGGTGGCTTTTTTCTATACAGAGGATCTGTTATTCGGGTACGTAACTTAGTGCTTTATCCATAACACTCAAATCAGCTTGCTTGCCATGGCCATTTTCAGATAAATGGCGTCTAAAACCACGCGCACCGGGTTGTCCCTGAAAAATACCTAACATATGGCGAGCAACATGCCAAAAGTTAGCGCCTAAACGCATCTCTTCTTCAATGTAATCATACATAGAGCGCACAACATCATGACGTGTCTGAGTATTAGCAGCATCACCATATATTTTTTCATCAACTTCATTTAGCATAAATGGATTGCTGTAAGCCTCTCGCCCAACCATCACTCCATCTATGTACTGTAAATGCTCAAGGCTTTGCTCAATGGTTTTAACACCGCCATTAATACTTAAATCAAGTTGTGGATAATCTTTTTTAAGCTGGTAAACTCGGGGGTAGTTAAGCTCAGGAACTTCGCGATTTTCTTTTGGACTCAATCCTTTTAGCCATGCCTTACGGGCATGAATAATAAAATCATCACAGCCAACTTTATGTGAAGCCTCTATCAAAGCACATAAAAATTCATAGGAATCTTGCTCATCAATACCAATGCGCGTTTTTACCGTAACAGGAATACTGACTTCACTTTTCATTGCAGCAACACACTCTGCCACAAGCTCGGGCTCTGCCATTAAACAGGCACCAAAACGCCCATTTTGCACACGATCTGATGGGCAACCTACGTTAAAGTTTATTTCATCATAACCGCGCTCACCTGCAAGCTTGGCACACTGTGCTAGCGCTTGCGGATCTGAGCCCCCCAGCTGCAGCGCTACTGGGCCTTCATGTTGATTAAAGTGCAAATAGTCACCACGGCCAAACAAAATAGCACCTGTGGTGATCATTTCAGTGTAGAGGACGGTGTGCTTTGTCATTTTACGATGAAACGTACGACAATGGCGATCAGTCCAATCGAGCATGGGTGCTACTGAAAATCTTCGATCTATTTTTTTTGCAGTCATCTCTCTGCACCTACCGATTTATATGGCTTTACGTTAATTTTTAACAACTTTTTGATTCTCTAAAATTCTGACGATTTCCGGCTATTTCCTCTGATTTTTAACCCTCAGGAAGACAATAGGCAGACAACAATTATGGCTCATTATACCATCCGAAAACGATTTCGCGCAGAACAACCTGTGTTTTGTGCGTCGGTTATTCAGAAAAATAAGGGCAAAATTACCTTTTCAAAATCTAAAACACATTCATCAAAAACGGCTGCTGTTAAGTGGGCCAAAAACCTAGTGAGTCAATTAGAAATAAATGAGGCGATGCATCATCTAGGGCTAAAAGAAATGACATTAGGAGATCTAATCAATGAGTATATGAAAAGCAAAGAAAAGTCGAACCGCCCTCTGGGTCGTACTGCTAGTTACAGCTATAAAACGATTATCAAATATCCTATTGCCGAGTTAGTTTCTTCTAAAATACAAAGCCACGATATTGTTCAATTTTGTTTGCAACGCAAAAATTCAGAACATAATCCCTCTCCAGCAACCATCAGTATCGATGTAAGCTTAATAAGAAAGGTGCTTCGAATTGGTAAGTCGCTACTTGGCGTGCACTGTAATCAACAACCTGTTGTTGAAGCTTATCAAGCACTTTACGATCTTAAACTTATAGGAAAATCAACTCCAAGAAGCCGTAGATTAGAGTGTAACGAGTACGACAAGCTACTGAATGAACTGACTAAAAAGGCTCAGCACCATTGCAACCAAATTCCTTACGTTAGTATTTTCAAGATTTCTTTGCTTACCTGCCTGCGAATATCAGAAGTCACTTCATTACGGTGGAGTGATCTCAATTTGGCAAGAAAAACAATATTAGTGCGAGACCGTAAAAACCCAAACGGCTCCAGTGGCAATCATGATGAAATCCCACTTCTTGGTAATGCCATTGAAATACTTTTATTACAGCCTCGTGTTTGCGATCATATTTTTCCATACAAAAGTCGTTCTATCACTGCTGGTTTCAGAAGAACATGTAAGAAAATTGGCATTAAAGGATTACGATATCATGATCTCCGTCGAGAAGGTGCTTCTCGTTTAATTGAAGCTGGCTACAGTATTGAAGAAGTTGCCACGGTAACAGGCCATAAAGATCTGAATGTATTGTGGCAAGTTTATACCAAAATAACGCCTGACCATCTCGTTGAAAAAGATATGCTCAACAAATCTAAGTAATAAAATATAAACTAAATACGCTCTCCTAACATGGTGTCGATTATTAAAATTTCGTTAGGAGAGTACATGAGTATCAAATCTTACAAATCTATCAGAACAGGTCAAACAACGTACAAAGCTGAAGTTGTTCGAAAAAAACACGGTAAAATTATTGAACGGTTTTATCGTACTTTTAATAGCTATGAAGAGGCCAAAATTTGGTATGACATGATCCGAGCTTACTGGGACAATCAACTCTGGCTTAAGGGGGATGTAATTGACTGCTCTACCGTATTGGAGGCTGCTGAATATCAACTTAAACTAGCAGAACTCGGCGTTATTCATTTAGGCAAGACGGAAAAATCAAACCTCAAGATACTAGTAAAAGAGGGGTCACCATTACGAGATTTAATGCTTTGTGACATTAGCACAAGCTCTATCCTTAGCTTTTGTCGTTGGCGAAGAGGCCCAAGTAAATCTGAGCCAATAGTAAATCCACAAACGGTTCACAGTAATTTAGCAACTTTAAAAACCTTACTAAGGTTTTTGAAAACTGAGCTTCGTTTAAATGTATGCCCAAGCTTACTAGAAGACACCGATCTTCAAATACAGTTAAAACGTGAAAAATTAGCGATCAAGTCCATTCCAAGAGACCGCCGCCCAGAAAAATGTGAGCTAAAAGCGATTTACAACAAATTGGCGGAAAATGAAAAGTCTAAGCGTGTGCGAATCCCTTACACGCTTATGCTTCTTATGGCAATTTGCACAGGACTCAGAATTAGTGAACTAGTTAATTTAATGGCTGAAGACATAAACTACAACGAAAAATTTGTTTACCTAAGGACGTATAAAGGCTCTGGAGGGTTAGCTAAGAAAGAAGATTGGGTAAAGCAACCGTTAATCAGAGGGTCTTTTGAATTACTCACAAACTTTGTGGCGAGTCAAAATATTAGCGATGGGAAAATATTCGACTTTACTTCAGGAGGAGTTACCGCCGCATTTCGACGAGCATTGCCAGAGTTAAATATTGAGAATTTACGTTGGCACGACCTCCGTCGTGAAGCGGTTACTCAACTAATTGAATTGCAAGTTAGTAAGCAAATTACGAAAGCGGTAAGTCGCCATATAGATAAAAACGCAGATGTCTTCGACACCCATTACTGTCAGCCAAGTATGGAAGAAATACACAAGCAAATTCCAGTGGATTTAGCTAAACACCCCAAAATGTCCTTTTTGCCTGACCATGCAGCATAAAAAAGCCCACCTATAGTAGATGGGCAAATGAGAACACTAACGAGGACTTGGCCGACTTATAAGTCGGTCTTGTTATTTTTTAAAATTATTTTTATTAAGCTGTGTTTAATTACCAGATAAACACTGGCAAAAAATAAGATAGTACCAACACCAGCCAATGCAGGAATTAACCAAATTGATTCAATCATACGGAAATCCTTTGTATGTTATCTACTCCAAAATTACTGATATGTGCGGTTAGAAATCGCAGTTGTTACTGATCCCAATATCGCCATCGAACCAATCAGTCGAACCATGAGAATCATCAAACGTGCTCATTCCGCCTTCATCATTTAACATAAATCCCCAGCTTGATGAGTCAACGGTGTGTGTACTGGTATCGTGAACTTCGATATCACTTACAGAGCTATCAATTGCAAAAATGTCTGACTCTACAAGATCGGTAGTGTAATCCACATACTCACAAACGGCGCTGGATACATCGACAAAGGTATCTTCAGTTAGAGGGATACTTGTACTTGGTGAAAGTTCTATAGTTGACTCGTAAACAGAATCTTCAATGGTAGTATCATCTATACTTACGGACGAACCTACAGAGCAATGGTCGAATAACTTTAAACTTAATAATGTCACGGGGTTTGTACCTGTTAATTTTTACTCGGTACAAATAAACCTTAATAATTCAGATTAGGTTTGCAAATATTTTTTTACCCATATTTTTAATTTATATGAAGCAGAAGGTGTTGAGCGACGCTCTTATAACTTCAGCTGTTAACATGCAAAGCTTATCCACGAGTCTATTTATCGGCGCACAAAAAATGATTAGTGCTTTAGACCAGACCACCACTATTCAAACCATATATAAAGTCTCCTTATCAGTTTGTAGTAATTAAAAGTTATATAAAAGCTTGATGCAATCACCCACTACAATCTGAGCTTTTACATCATCAGCTATCGTTCAACGACTGAAATAATAAACGATCAAGCGTTTCCAAACCGCATTAAATTTATGTTTATTCGGAAGGTGGCATAGAGAGTAAGCGAAGCGATTATCAGCATCATTGTGATAATAATGACTGCAATAAAAGCCTTTGAGAATCAAAGCAACAAATCGCGTAACAATGAAAATGCGAAGCACTTTTTGTTGTGTAGCTGAGCATGTGAGTGGAGCGAACTAACCACTAAATCAGTTTTGCCTTAGCAAAATTTTTAAGAGAGTTTGGCACAAACTGTTTAAAACCTTGGCTGCTTTTCGCAGAAAACAGCGTCTACGACACTGCTGCAACTTGCTTGCATAAATGCGTGCGCTAGACGGCAGATTTGGTGGTTAGTGCGCAGCACATCACATGCGATTTAGATTTACGGCTAGCTACGAAGTAGCGTAGAGACAGTGCGCTACGAATGTAGCATAGGCACTGGCGTAGCTGGAAATCGTTTAGCAATTCGAAGAATTGCGCCTTCATGATGATTCAGTTCATAAGTTAGTTTTTCAGTTGGGTTATTCAGCGTCAACACTCAACCCAACTAACAACCGATTAGCACAGTTTAAAATCTTACAAGTTTTCGCCAAGAGCGAACCTTTTTAAAGCTGACATTCAAAAACACTAGGAGAAAGTATGTCAGCGACAGATATTACAAACGGTAATGAAAACCGTATTACCAACATAGAAACCTATGGTCGATATTTTGATATAGGAATGTATTACCCCAAAAGCAACAACTTTAGATTACGCGGTAAACAAAAATTAGAATTTACACTATTGTTTGCTGCAAGAATTGGATTTGTATCACCGATAGTATGCGGAGAAATATGGCAAACGCAACGTCATAAAACCCTCGCATTTTTAAACAAAATGGTAAGTGATGGTTTGCTTTTGTCAGCAAGCACCTCTCGTATTACCGATGGACGTATTTATGTTTTAACGTACGCAGGAGCTAATTACGCCAAAGATTTAATGAAGATTGATTTTCCATTTAGGTCAACAGCTGAGCCAATTCAGCAAGTAAATCAGAACGCTATAATGCATGATGCAATTTTAAGCTATGTACTCGCTGCGGGTCTTCAAAATTGTGATGCTAATGGTAATCACAAACCACTTTGGAAAGCAGTAGTTACTGAAACAGAGTTTAAAAGACTATACCCAAGCAACGAGATAAAAAATATTGATGCCGTTGTACTACTCAACAATGACAAAGTAGCAGCTGTTGAAATAGAACATTCATACAAGCGCAAGCAACAGCATGAAGCGAGTATTTTAAAATTTAAAAGTGCCATGTTAGGCATCCCTAAACTTTACGACCAAGTATTTTTAGTGGTCGCTTCTAAGAAGATCCACGCAGACACTCAGCGCTTCTATGATCAACTACTAGAAGAAATGCCCAATCGTATTAATAAGAAAACTAAGCAGCCAATTTTAACCGTAGCTGAAGCTGAATATTTGGCAGAAAACATAGTATTCAGAACAAAATTCATTACCCCAATAAACCAATTGTTCTACTCTTAAAAAACAGAACCAATAGGTGCCGTCTTTTGTCATGTCATGCAACACCTTCCTTACTTACAAATTGCCCTGCATGACTAGAAAGAGTGAGAGAATAGAGTTCAACGCGTCCAAACGAAAAAAGCCAAGCAACGCTTGGCTTTTTGAGTAACGCATGAATCAAATCTTTATTTGACAGGATGCAATATCGGACTTGGAAAACCACTTCATTTCTTCATAAACAACAGTTCGAAATGAAGTGCCTACGTTCTGATCAAAATTACCAAAGAAAAACATATTTGGCTTGGAATGCGCTACACCTTTGATTAGGACTTTTGTATTTTTACTATTCGAATTTTCAACATAACCGAATTCATTATCAGCGGTACACACAATATCCCCAGGAGAATATGAAGCGCTATGGCGCAAACTCCACGTTACTCTTTGCGTAGAATTATACTCTTGTAATTCTACTCTCTTTTCTTCATCTTGTTTTTTGATTAAGTCACGCGCTTCTTTTTGCTGCTTTTCATAAGCTAATTTCATTTTCTGCTCTAGAAGTCGCTCTGCTTTTTCTTTCTCGAATTGTGCCTTTCCATAGGCAAGCATTTCTGCGTATTTTTCATTAGGAGCGGAGGAGTAACGCTGTAGAGCTATAATAAATTCAACATCAGTGAAACGGCCTTTCATCTCATCGACAAAAGCTGCCCCCCAAAATTGCCTCTCTTCAACAGACATTGGCTTTAAAAAAGCATCAATCTTATTTAATTCAGAATAGATTTTATCTAATGAGTCTTTTGAGTTGTCATAGGCTCTTTTAGTCCCCATGAATGTTACAGCATTATCATATGTGGTTTTTGTGATTCTGCATTTAGTAGAGTGATCTATCGTCGAGCTATTCGCATCACCACAAGTTGTATTTGGTAACGAACCAAGATCTAGGTTCAATAGGTCTCCATAGCCTTTTTTATATGCTTGTTTACTAACATTAAAGTCTCCAAATACGCTTTCGAACAATACAACAGGGCTATATTGAAAGCGCCTAAAGTTAATTTTTACGCCTGAAGAAATTAAAGCTTCAAGACCATCATGGTTTTGTGCTAATTCAGTCGCCATTTCTTGAGCTTCAACTTTTGTTTTCGCTGGTGTTGTAGTTACGCAGCCAGTAAGAAGGAGTGTGCTACCTAAAGTAAGAGTTAGAATAATGCTTTTCATTTCTTCCCTATTATAATTATATTTTCATCAAAAAAATTAACATCATGTTTTATATGATTTAAGTCGGTCTGAATTTTAATAATCGTATAATAAAAAGCAACGAAAATAAGGTCAAATTTAGAACCAAATTCATCGAAGACATTAACCAAATTTTCTAGAAAATGAAAAAAGAGCACCGACCTCGGTGCTCAATAATAATCACTCTTTGTATTTTCGCTGGTAGTGTTTTTCAAAAATGCAAATTAACCATGCCAGCATCCAAAACCCGAATGCCCCATACCAAGTATTTTCACCAGCAAACCAATAGGTTGGATGCCAGTCAAAACCAATCACGGCTTGCAGTATCCAAACCAATACAATTAAGTCACCCATTCGCATCGAAACTTGAAACGCCTTGTCCAGTACAAAAAGTATGAGTTCTTGTCTTCTCGTCATTGCAGTATCTCCTCTTTATCTTATGTCCTGCATCAAATAAAAAGGAACTGAAGAGGAGAATTTCAGGCATGAAAAAAGCAGACCGGAGTCTGCTTTTCGTTTTATTGCTCTGCCATTCACCAGAGTTACCGACAGCGCATTCGTGCTAGTAACTCAACTAGCATTCCCAGTGCTAGCTCTTTCTGACGATACAACATTACATCAGTTGGATTTCCTTAGGGGCTTCCAGTCACGTTCCACGGCCTGGGAGCGGTGGTTGACGGCATTTTCTAAGTGGTGATTGAGCATCCTCTAATTTTCAATTATGCTCACAGCAATACATAAGCTCACAAAAGGAAAATCATTAATAGTAGTTTTTAACTATTTCATTTTTTATTTTGTCAGCCAATACCTGGGAATTACGCATCGTTTGTTGAATAGTTTCACAATTTTTCCAATGCTGCTCCCACTTACCTTTTCCTATCACTTTTTCAAAGTCTACTTTCGTAGGCACTTCCCATTGTTCATATTCTTTAAGCCTTTGTATCCTCAAAGAAAGATTTTCAACACCTTTAGATTTAGGAGATAGCTTGGCGTCGCTGACTATCCAGTCAGCCCAGTGTTTATTTCCTTTTGACTGGTTACACTTGCCACAAGCTGGAACTAAGTTATGGATTTCTGAAATATATCCAGTGGGCATTTTATCTTTGACTAGAGGGCGAAGGTGATCCCATTCTGTGGCTTGCGCCCCGCAGTAAGCACATTCGAATTTGTCATGGCTCATTCTCAATATTTCTAGAGCAGTCTTCACCTGACTATTTGTTGGCTTAATTACCGGAATAATTGAGTTTATAAAAGCATTTGTGATACTCGACGAACGCCCTGTGATTTTCATAACTGTAGGCATTCTAAAAGGTGATAAATAGTCCACGGTTAATCCTATTTCTTTTCTGCACTTGCCTTGGTGATTAAGCGAACTTGCAAACCACTGCCATTAGAGGTGCGAGTTTCGTATCTTGAAGAGTGCATTTCAAAAAAATCTGATAATTTCTTCAAACCATAATTACGGGTATCAAAATCAGGTTTTATGCGCTTCAGATACTTACCTATTTCACCTAGTTTCGCCCAACCTGAGTCATCTCGATAGTTTTGCCAAGCGCGATGCATCAATTGCCATAGCTCTTTTTCTAAATCACAGGGTGCGCTTTCTTGAGCAGCATCTTCATCAGCCTGAAGCTCCAAGTTCTCAATAGCAACGAAGTCATCACATGCATTTTTGAATGAAACTGGGGTTGTAGCCTTCCCGACACCAATCACCTGAATTTCAGATTCCCTTAGCCTTGTCGCAAGGCTAGTAAAGTCGCTGTCGCTTGAAACTAATGCAAAGGCATCAAACCTTTCTGTATAAAGAAGATCCATCGCATCAATAATCATTGTCGCGTCAGTGGAGTTTTTACCTGTGGTATATGCAAATTGTTGACGCGGTTGAATCGCTAATTCGTTAAGTGGTGTTTTCCAGTTTTTTAAACAATCATTTGAAAAGTCACCATAAGCTCGCTTCACCACAATCTGTCCAAAGCTAGAAAGTTCATCAATAATCAAATGAAGCTTTGAATGTGGGGTATTGTCCGAGTCGATAAGTACAGCAAGCTTTTTATTTTCCATGCTTTCAACGTCCTTCTTAAATTCTGTAATAGTTTTGCAGTTAAACTGTTGTATCTACTTATTCCAAGTGCTTTTGATTAGCTTACCCGTTTGGTGATATATGCCCACCTGTTCGATATAATTTTTAAAGTCGATATTCTCACTCACAATTCTATTGGCAGATAACCAATCAACGTCAGCTTTTTCTTTTGCTGGTATTAGGATTTGGCTGTTATAGAGATCTTCTACATCCAGTAACAACACACCAATGCCATGTAATGATGACAACATCTGCAACTCTGATTCCACACCTGTAGACATTGATGTTGCGACCAAGTAGCCATAGTTTGCCCAACTAGAGTTAGATACCGCTTGGAAGAAACATTTCCGGACGTTGCTACGGGTCAGTTCTTTCTTTACTTCAAACGACCAAAGCCGAACTGATTTGTCATTGCCATGACGCACACAAGTACGAACCGTTTCATCCCAAGCTTGATCGAGTGGCTCCATTGCTACTATGTCAGGGTGTAACCAATGATTACCGCCGCTACCTTGTGAATTAACCGAACGACGCTCGTCAATACGTTGGCAATATAAACCCATATCATTGTTTAAAAACTCAATTAGCATTGGATAAAGATCATGCTCCGTGAATCCTCCCGTTGTGGAAACTGTGCTTGTATCAACTTCAATTATTTCATTAACGATAGGGTTTTCTTCTAAAGGTATTTCTGACCAGTAATAAAGGCGCGGTCTTGGCTTTTCACGCGTAGTGACATTGGGGCATTGCTGCTTCGCTCTAACCGTTCTTTCACCACCAATTTCAGCAGCTATCTGTGCAATAAATTTATCTTCCGTATCGAAACGAGGGTTATTGCGTTTATCCGCTAAGTCATCCACATAACGCTCAATAAAAATCTTTGCTAACTCTCTGGCTGTAAACTTCTTGTCTGGGTTATCACGAAGTGTGTTGATGATCATTTGGGGGCGGCTAGTCATTGTGTATTCCTTATTATTGCCTAAGATTTACTGCGGTGTATGTAGCCTTTCGCCTAAATAATACAAGCCCAAAACAGTCGCCAATATCATTTGCCACATAACAAAGAAAAATAACGCTGTGCCACTCCATGCCGCTATGATTTCATACTCCTGCGCTATGTGAAACTTCAAAGCAATCTTAGTAAACAGAACAAGGAAAATACTCACTGCCGTCAAGTAAGAGAAAAGAACACATAAAAATCTTCTACGCGTCATTTCTATCATTAACGCATTTCCATGATGCATAATTTCCAACTTAGGGGGGTTAGACATTAACTGATCAATATCATTCTTATTGAAGGTAGCTACAGCTGCCAACGCTGCAATGAAAAAGCCTGGCAAGTTAGAAACGAAAGAAGTTATCTCAGCGATAACACCATTAGATTCGACAACGCTCGAAATCGGCATTGTATATTTAAAAACAACAAGGGTTAAAATTGTCAATATGGCTGGCAATACCCAGTCATATACTTTCTTATCCTCATGTTTAATCCGTAAATATGAAAACGGTCTCAATAATTGATAAAAAATGAGTCTAAACGATGCAATCCATGTCATTACTCTAGCTCCAATATTTTATTTATTATTCCCTCATGAATAACAGGAAAAGATGTACTTAACCCATTCCCAAAACCTACTACTTTTCTTTTCTTCACGTATTTTTCCGCGTTCCACAATTGCCCTGTGTCTGTACTTAACGTTGCTGTGTGCCCTGTTCCGGTTTCGTCTTCGAAAGATACTTTAACAAACGCAGAATCAAGCTCACTCCCATATTTTAGCGCTTTGTTAAGGTGTTTCCAGTTGCCTCCACTAAGAGCGACAGCGACTCGGCCAACTTCCATTTTAATCTCTGTTTCGATTAATTCTGGATACGCTTGTGCGTCATACCCTTTGATTTTACGCATATCACTAGTGAGCTTAATTCCGTTAATTTTCCCGTTCTCTAGCTCTTTTTTGAATTCATCTGAAGGGTGACCATAAAGCTCAATGACACAATGAACGTTAATAGTTTTACCTTTTTCTCCTGAAGGATGAGGTAATTTGTACTCGTCACGATAATGCTTTGCTGACTCTCTATTTAAATGATTTAAAAAACCAGTGATTTTACTAGGAGGAAGTGAATTAGCTTTTTCTAATAGCACTAAGTGTTTCAAAGCAGCATTAGTATTTTTATAGATTATCACATGTGCTGACGACTCTATGCCAGTATTGTCATCCAGGGTAATTACTTCACGATCATTTTCATCGCCACCAACTACTTGGGTCACAGGGTGCGCAGCTTCGGTGTCAACAATATTAATCATTAACACCCAGCAATCATCTCGCTCCTCCATATCTTCAAGGCGATATTCTAATTTTGATTTAGAGCCATATTCTTTATTTGCCTTTCCAAGCTCTCGTAATGTTTCATATTCCTTCATAAGTTGATCCAAGGTTTTAGGCGATTCTAATTTGTGTGTAATTCCAGTTGCTCTGGTAGTGCCATATATCCCAAGGTCAAGATATTGAATTATTCGTTCATTTTTCTTCATTTAATTTTTAACTTTCTTATTTAATTAGTTCACCACGAAAGGCTTTTGCTAGTATTGATTGAGTGAGTTTGTCTAATCGAGCTTTAGCGGCATTGTATTGTTTTTCTACCGTGTTTGCGTGTTCAAATAACTCTTCAACTCTCAACAATATTTCATTTTGCTCTTGCAGAGGCGGAACTGCGATAACCGTTTTCTTTAAATTGGTTAGGCTAAAAAACTGTCGTACTGTATCTGTTGTTTGTGCAGAAATTTGACTCTGTGCTACCTGACTTTGTAGAAAAAGATTAAAATATTCAGATCTGACCAATACGTTATCTACAGAAATTTTATTACAGTTTTGAGATAAAAGTGCAACTGAAATATTTTGGGGTATTATCCCAGTAACGCCAGATGAACCAACAGCTACAACAACTACATCGCCAGGGTACGCCAGACTTCTAGGTATCGAGGTTGCTTTTTCTTCTGATACAAAAACGAAGCCTCCTACACCAGCAACACCATTCTTAACATTCTGGCCTCTTAAAACAGGTACTCCAGCCTCAGTATAATCTTTCCGCCCTAATGCTGAGCCAAACGGCCCGCTGCTCATAGAATATTTGGCGGACGAGGCGACATTTTCAACATAGAAGTAGCCCCAACCAGAGTTTAATGGTTGAAGCTCTTCTTGATTAGGTAGAGCTACCTCTTTGTATTTCGCTTTCCATTTATCGTTACTAGGGAATTTATTTTTTTCTCTAAATTCACTTAATTTTATTTCTTCCCACTTTTTTCTGTCTGATAGCCTTTTTAACTCATATGCTTCAAAAGCTGATTGAATACTTTCATTTTCTTCACGCCAGTCTTTGGTGAGTTCGCCGGAGGTGGCGGCGGCGAGGACGGATTGACGGAAGCGCTTTAGGATGGTTGGGATTTTGTCGAGGCGTGCTTGTGCCGCTTCGACTTTGGCTAGTACCGTATCCAGTTTATCTGCAATCCGCTTTTGGTCTTCTAAAGGTGGTTGATAAAAGTCGAATGTAGAAAGGTCTTTTTTGTTAAATCCGTTTTGAGCTGATCTTGACAGCATTGATAGTGGTCTTTGAAACACATCTGATTTTAGAAAGTATTTCAAATAACCCGTATCGATGTAATCAGGTTTAGCAACCTTAGCAAGAGCTACGTTATAAGCTCCAGACATACCTGTACAAATTCTTCCAACAGACGCACCATACCGTCCAATTAATATATCGTTTTCAGTGCAAATTCTACGCTTACCATTGTCGGGGATATAGGTAGGAACTGGTTTAGCTCCAAAATCTCTAATCTGTAAAAGTCGAATGTAACCTTCTTTTGGCTCTGAAATGAACTCACTTTTAGGAGGTTGAGTTCCGCCATTAATATCAAAAACGTCTGTAAACTTTTTTACTTCCCAACCTTGAGGCAATTGACTCATACAACAACCTCATCAATTTCTTCAGCTGCATCTAGTTCCACAAGAATTGACTGTAAATCGGTAATGGCACCTGCCAGCTCTTCAATGGCTTCATTGATCAATATATCTGGCTCTGGCAAGTTGGCGGCATCTTCTATGCTGTCATCACGAATCCAAGCTAAGTCGAGTGAGTCGTCTTTGGATGTAATTTCTTCGCGAGTAAAACAACGCAAACGACAGGTATCAACATTACCGATTTCGCTGCCGTTTTTGTGGTTATCAATAAAAGCTTGGCGTTTAGCTTCGTCTACTTGAGTTAAATCACTGCCAACGGCCTCGTAGAATTCATCGAAGTGCTTTTTAGTTAATACCGTACGTTTACCAAATTGTGGCATGTTGGCTCGAAGGTCATATACCCATACTTTCTTGGTGTTGCCTTTGTCTTTGGTTATGTCAGTTGGCTTTTCAAAAAATAGTACGTTAGTTTTAACACCTGCGGCGTAAAAGATGCCTGTTGGTAACCTTAAAATGGTGTGCAGATTACATTTTTCCATCAAATCGTTACGAATTCTACGACCTGTTGAACCTTCGAATAATACGTTATCGGGTAATACAACAGCTGCACGACCACTTGGCTTTAACATGCTGTGGTACATCGTGTGCAAAAACGCTAACTGTTTGTTGGATGTGTAGTGAACAAGGTCATCCCTTGTTGGTACACCACCACCTTGCTTGGTGCCAAAAGGCGGATTAGCGAGTATTAAACTCGCTTTTGGTAATGCTTTACCTTCGTTTGATAAGGTATCCCCAAATAATACGCCTGCGTTAGTGTCGTCTACCGCTAAATCATGCAACATCAAGTTCATCATTGCTAGGCGGCGAGTATCAGGCACTAGCTCCATACCGAAGAACGTACCATGTTGGTACTTGTTGTAAGCCACCTCGTCGAGCATTTTGATGTCGTTATTCTTTTCGATTTCATGATGAGCAGCAATCAAGAACCCGCCTGTGCCAGCCGTTGGGTCTACTATGACATCATCAAGGTTTGGCTTCATTAGCTCAACCATGATTTCAATCAGTACACGCGGCGTGAAATACTGGCCTGCACCGGATTTCTTCTCGCTGGCGTTAATTTCCAGCAAGCCTTCGTACATGTCGCCTAACCCTTCGTGTTTGGCTGAGTACCAATCAAGATTGTCGATTTCAGTTACCAACTTGTTCAGAGTGGCGGGTTTACGAATACAGGTAGAGGCATCAGCGAAAATGGCTTTGGTAATTAATGAGCCGTGAGAGCCTAAATGAATGAGTAGCTTCTTGTATTCTTCTAATCGCGTTGCCGCGTTAAAGTTTTCAATATCAGTCCAGCGGTAGCCTTCTGGGATATGTTCGTCTTGGCCTGTTTCTTCCACCATTTTTAAGAAGATAAGGTAAGTCAGCTCATTCAGGTATTCGTGGTATGTAACACCGTCGTCGCGCAACAAGTTACATAGGTTCCAGAGTTTATTAATTAAATCTTGTGTGCTCATTTAGTTTCTCTTGTTTAAATTCTTTGCTTTTCATTTGGGGCGGTTTAAAAACTGTGATGTTAAACCGCCAAGTCATGCATCAATAATATGATCTATAGATTATATAGGATTAGGCCGATTGCTGTTGTTCACCCTGTGACCAAATAGCCCGATTAAACTGGTTGAGTATATCGGTTACGGGTTGGTCAAATAACTTGGTGGCACGCTTGATGCCGCCCATGTTTTTAAAAATACCTTCGTTAAGGTTGCTTTCATCTACCACTACGTTGGCTTTAATTTGCCCAGCGATGGTTTCAAGCCATTCTCGTTGTGGTGTTTTCCACGGTTGGCTAGAGAGTATCTTATCGAGTGCTCTATCGACTCTTTTGTCATAAGGCTCTAACGCTTCGCCAATTGCAGCTTGACGAATATGACCAATAATTCGAGCGGCGATATCTTCGTTTTTAACTTCTTTCCACGCTTCTTTTAAGTCTTGTTCGCGGAATTCGTTTTTCTCTAGTTCTAAGGCTAGCTCTTTAAGGCTATCGCGTGATAGTTCCCACGGGCGCTGAATGACAGTTTGAATGGCTACCATACGGTTGCTGTTAGCATTCACAAAGCTGGAAAAGGCTGTTAAATAATCTTCTGGTTTTTGGCCGCTACCATAACCTGTAGATGTGCCTGTTACTTCATCTTCATGAGTGGAGATCACAACGGTGTTACCACCTCCGCCTGTGCCAGATATTTTTAAATCGAGTAGTTCGCCTAAACCTGGGTGATTTACAAACCAATCGGCAACATCGGTCAACTTCATGCTTTTCAGCTCTTGAGCAAACTCTTTAGGTGGTTTACCAACAATGCGCTCAAAATCTGAGCTTTGTTGTGGTGATAGGTAATTCTTTTTACTTTGTAACTTTGCAAGAAACTGATTTTTCGCCAGTTGTTGTAGTTTAGGATCTGAACTGCCTGCTATTTCGGTTTCAAGCTCAGTGAAGGTGATATCGACTTTAGTGACAACAGGCTTCATGCTGTTGACCTTCTCTAGCTGCTTGTAGATATCTACCGCATCGAAGATACGGAAACGCTCTTTTGATATTTCATCACAACGCCTAGTAGCGCGACCAAGCATTTGTTCAAACAAAATACGGCTGTTTACTCGGCGTAAAAACACTAGATTACATATTGATGGAACGTCTACTCCTGTTGTTAATAAATCTACCGTAACGGCGATATTGGGGAGCCTGTCATTTTTATAAAGGCGAATTTTTTCTAACGGTTTATCTGATGCGCCTGTGATTTTTTGAATAGCATCATCTTCTATTTCACCGTGATATTCTTCACATGCGTCTTTTAACGCTTCAACAACTTCATCAGCATGTTTGTCTGTTACGCAAAAAATTAGCGATTTCTCTGGTGAGTACGGGTTAAGAGAATCGCTTTCGATTAACCATTTACATACTTCTTTAGTGAATTCAGGCGCAATCACCTTGCGATTAAACTGAGCAACTTCAAAGCTCAGCTCATCAGGCGTATTGATTAATTCCAATTCTTGAGTTTGAGGGTCGTATACCTGCACAGGTTCATTGATAGCGTACTTGATACCTTCGGTATTTAACTTGGTGTGAATACGTGTTGGCGGTAAATGATCAACAAGATAACCATCAATTACCGCCTCGGTATAAGTATAAGTAAATACAGGGTCACCAAAGATATCTTTTGTATGTAATGCTGGGGTAGCGGTTAATCCCACCTTAAAGGCATCAAAGTATTCGATAACCGCTCGGTACTTAGACATGTAATCTTTCTGATCACGGAATTTAACTTCCGTTTCACTTAGTTCGCGATCAAGTAGATAACCCCTATGACATTCATCAACAACAATGCAGTCATACTGACCAACACCTGGTTTAGCGCCATCATCTGACGGGTACATAATCCGTTTCACTAAACCTTGTACTGTAGCAACGTGAACTTTGGTATCGTCTTCTGGAATTGCTTTTGTCGCTTTTTCTGGCTCGATACCTAACACTTCGAAAGTATCGGCAAAGGTATTGAGGTTTTCCATTCGAACCTCACCAAAATCTACTGTCGCTTGAACGCCAAGCGCACTTCGATCAACTAAGAACAGAATTCGACGAAAACGTTCTGCTTTTAATAAACGATAAACTAAAGCAATACAGGTTTTTGTTTTGCCTGTGCCTGTTGCCATTGCCACCATTGCTTTGTCTTTACCACCCTTAATGGCTTCTTCGACACTTAAAATGGCCTGTTTCTGATAGTCACGAAGTTTAAGTTCGTAATCAAAGTTCATGTCATCAAGCTCGGCATTAGCTTGTTGTGGTGTTTGACGTAGGTAGGTTTTAATTTCTTTTGGAGAATACCAGCCCTTTAATGCTTTACGGCGGTTGGTGTTATCTCGAACATCTAGAAACCAAATACCACTTTCTTGCTCAAGCTGCTTTAAATATGCGCGGCCGTTAGTGGCGAAGGTAAGTGGCGCGTTGAAATCACCGTGTTGCGTAACTTCAACATCATCGGATAACTGCTCTATACCACTTGCATATCTTTTAGCTTGATCAATTGCTCCGTAGACATTCTTGGCGGTCTTTTTTGCTTCAATCACTCCAACGAGTGTCATACCTATGAAAAGCGCATAGTCTGCGGGGCCTGATTTAGTAGGCCACTCGGCAATAGCTTTATTTTTATTAGGTTCTGGGCGTGTACCTTTTGCATAGCGTAAGTTTTCAGTATCAGCTTCCCAGCCTGCATCAACCAACTGTTGATCAATAACAACGCGGGTTTCTGCTTCATCCATTTCAAAAGGAGATTTTTCAATACGCTTAAGTTCAGCCGCTTGTTCTTCTTTAGGCTTAGCTTGGAAGGATTTAATAAATTCTTGGTTCGCAGCTTCTGCGGCTGATTTATATTTCGCAGCTTCTTTGTCACTTTCAATTGCTAGCTGTTCCCACAAAGCTTTGTCTGCGGCCATCTTCTCAGCACGTTCATGCTCGGCTTTCGCTTTTTCAGATTCTATGTGACTGAGTTCTTCAGCCGTTTTAATGCGTTCAGAGCTTCTTTGCGATTCTGTTTTAAGTTGCTCTACTTGTTCTTCGAGTTGTCGGACATACTCAGATGGGTCTTGTGGTTTTACAAATTTTTTAATTTTAAAACCTTTAGCAGCGGAACCACCAAAAGTGATGTGAAACCACATTGCCAAAGCATGGCCGACCATGATTGCTTTTAGTGCATCACGATGACTGGTGCTGTCAAATTCATGTGTGGCGGTGTTACCTAGTTTACGAATAGTATGGAAAGCTTCTCGAACGTTATCGTCGAGGCGAAGGCTATAATCTAAGTCACGAAGTAAATCGACTTGCTTAATATTACTACCAGCTTCAACACCGATGCGGGCAGCTATTGCTTGGGCGATGGCTTCACCCAGTTGGCGCATTTTGATAAGCGAAGTATTCGGATCAGGAGAAAAATTCCGCTCAGCGGACTCAGCCAGTTTGAACAGCCAGTCATGGTGCTTTTTCAGGAAGTCGAAATTGCTTGTGCTCTCCATTGTTTAATCCCTTTTGCTATTCTTATGCCCTATCGAGTCGATCTGTAAACATAGTCCATTTATCAAAAGATAATAACTGATAGTTATAAAAATGTCTTTAAAACAAAGATTAAAAAAGCGACTCATTATGAGTCGCTAATAGTTATATTTCTATACTTTTAACAAAAATACTATTCCAACGCCAAGAAGCGGCCTCAAAATAGTCATCTGGTGATAGCAAAAAGTATTTTTCAAATTCGCTAGCCCAAAGTTGGCAAAAGTTTTCTATTTCTTCGATGTAGAAAATTAAAATCCCAAACATTAAATCACCGTATTCGATATATTGACTGTGAACATTTGGATGGTCACCAACCATAGCTTTAGAAATTGATATTCCGGTTATCTTACCCACAGCATCTCTGTGAATATATAAATATCTGGAATAGTCTAAAACTAGTGGTTCACCATCTGCACTGATGACATTCGCTAGCCATAAGCTTGTTGAAATTGTCTCAAATGGTGCTTTTGATGCTCTGATTAATTGCTTAACGAATTTGATTTGTTGATTTTGGCTCATTTTTATCTCCAGTTGTGAACTCGGAGATAAAAAGGCACCAACTGAGGAAATTATTGATCTTTAGAGAAGTTAAGCTCTAATTGTTTCTGGTCTTCAGTCCATAAACTTTCTTTGTGATCACAAATACTTGTTAGGATTGCTCTGACTATTGGTAACTCCTCACTTTCAACACCTGCACCTATGTATTTCACCAAAAGTACATCTATATATTGATTTTTATCGGTCAATTTCAATTCGCAAATTTCATCATGAAAATCCATAAACTTGTGACTTAAGTCTTCAAACAGTCCGGCGACAACTGCTGCATTTATTTGCGTATTATTCATAGTAGTTATTCCTTATTAAGTAAATTTCAAACTTAAAAAGGCGTACTTAAGGAAAATTTTCATAGTGTGTAGCTAATTAGTTTTGAGTTCATAAAAACTAATATGGAGAAAACTATGAATATTGAATCGAATGATAATGTTGTTGAGCTTTTTAGTAACCCTCCACCAATTTGTCAGGATGAGGATTTTCTAACACTCTTGGAGAACGGTGAGGATTACATTATCTATGTGCGAAACTACGTTACCTCGCAGGAGGTGATTTTAGTGAGCAACAACATAATGAACAGGCTGCCTGTTGAACTGCGCCCTATGACCAATGTGCTTTTTGCTTGCAACTTTCACGTACTCAAACAATTTGAGTCAGAGATTCGTCAATACATTCTTCTAGAGTCAAACTCGTTAAGCCTCTTTTACCATTTCTTTGGATGCGGCTTAAAAGACTTCTGGAAGACAATATAAAACTGAGCCAGCATTATTTGCTGGCTTTTTTACTATAAAAATCTTCCGTAGTTGGTGCTACATATAAATAGCTACACAAAAGAACGACGAATAAACCATATCCGAACTTTTAATGTAGCGACCACATCACTAATACAGCCCGTTTATTTTTTAACGGGCTTTCTTTTCTTATCAGTTTCTTTTTCGAAAAAGTTTCTCAGGTATGTAAGAGCTTCTTTTGCCCCAGGGTTAAACATTCCCATCAGCAACTCAGACTCACTACCTGCTTGCGGAATGGGTATATCAGTCCAAATAACTTTCTTTCCGTCTTTATCGAACTCTGGGTTTTTAGGGTGTTGAAAATAAAGCTGCCTCGCACGATAGTCGATCACACTGCAATCTATACAATAGTTGTTGGCTGTGAATCGATACCAACCTAGCCTTGCCTCTTTATCTTTCCTATTTTTAAACTTTTTTCTAATCGCACCTTTGTTTTCTTCTGGGATCGAGTCCATTAAAGTAACACACTTATCACATCGATACGCTGACTTAAAAGTTTTGAGTCCTTCCGTTATAGCTTTATTTCGCCTAGTTATATTTTCTTTTTTAAGGTCAGCTAATGGCCGCTGATTTGTACGGGCAATCAAATAGCAATCGTGACAACCTCGCTTTCTGATTTTTAATGTGCAACCACATATTTTACATTTTCGACCTTCATATACTTCACTTTTTCCGGTGTATATGAGTGCAGAATCGCTTGCATTTTCTACCATAAAACCATTTGCTCAAAAATACTAAGTAGATAATAACAGATTATATTAATTCCGCACATTATGCCTGCATTATTAAAAATTGGGACGGAGTAATCCTTTGAAAACACTTAATCTACTTTTCAACGAATATGGTGCTGATGAAATATCAGCAGATGATATTCGGCAAAAGTATTTTGGTGAACGCAATAAATCTAAGTTTGAAAAAATGCTCAGCGACAACCCAAAACTTTTAGTTTTGCAAAGCTCTTCAAAAAGAAAACTTAGCTTATTTGGTTTATCCACTCTTATCGAAAATCGTCGTAACCGTAAACACAACACAGAGGTAAACAACATGGTCACTACTCGCTTAGGATTACTTGAACAATTTGGCAGCTGTATTATTCATCTAACCGATGTCGCTGAACAGTTTTTCCCTTTTAGCTATGACATTACTGTAAAGAAGATCAAGTCGGGTGAGTTGGCATTAAATGTTTTTAAAATTATGGATAGTCAAAAAGCACCTTTACTTGTACATATTGATGACTTGGTAGAGTTGTTGGACGCTCGCCGCAAAAAGGCCAAGGAAGAATTGATAGGCAAAGCCATCGCATACGAAAACTCTAAACTTAATTAGCAAGTCAATGCTGAACACGGATGTTCTAGTTTGTATTCACCTCTGCAACTTTAGCTTTAAAGTCTTCAATAACAGCATCGTTAATAAATAATGGATTGTTTTCTTGAATTTTTAGAGCAACGCCTATAACAACTTCAGCATCTATTTTGTCGTGTTCAACAAGCTCAATCATTAATTTTAAGCCACGCTTTACAGAAATATCCTGCTCTTCACAAAACCGTTTTAGTGCCTTCTCATTAGTGATACAAGTTGCATCATCCATTGATTTGGTAAGGTAGAGACAAACCTTATCCTGATAAGAAAGAGGGCCATGAACTTCAGTAGAAGCAAGCATCATCACATCCATGTCTTCTTCAACCACTTGCAATCCATAGCGTTCACATTCTGGTAGTGACAACTGCTCAACTTCATCAAAAATACTTTCAGGTATAAGAACTTGCTCTATTTCCGAAGAGTAAATGGCCAACATCGTAATGTCGGATTCAACATAATCAATTAGAACGTTGGCATCTGTTATTACTGGCATTTAGCGTGTTCACCCTTTAAATCCAGTTTGCAGATAGTGTGCGCATATCTTTATATGACAACCTCAAAATTTCTGCGCCGCGAGATAATGAAATCAAGCCTGACTCAACAGCTTCACGAACTAACTTAGGCAGTCTATCTTCCTGAAAATCATATCGATCTAGTGGGTATGGCTCACTGCCAGCACTGCGCTGAAATCCAACTTTATAAACCTCTTCTGAAACACCATTTGGTTCATCGTGTTTTAGTAATGCAGAGCCAGTTCTTTGCTTGTGTGCAAAATTAAAATTCATCCACACTTTATTTCTTTGCGCTTGAGGCAAACTCTCAGCATAGCGATAAAGAACAGTACGCCAACTTACCTTAAAAACGCGCTTCACTTTGAAAACTCGATCAACTAAAGGTAATCCCGCAGTTTCTTCCCACTCTCTGTCAAATGACTCCTGTGGCATCAAAAAGTGAGAAGCAAATCTATCCGCTTCACTTTCTTGGTTTTCATCCTCATCTAGCGCTTGAATATCATAAGAGCCGAGGTGCATTAGCATATGGCCGAGTTCGTGTGCAGCACTGAAGATCCAAGTTTCAACAGGCATTCTACTCCAAGTATTAACAATAATCGCAGGACCACCTTGTTCATTAGAGCTAACAGACAGTCCCATAAAGGCATCAGTAGCGACAATTGAAGACTTTAATTTAATCCCCCTAGCTTCCAACAAACCACAAATATCATGTACTGGATCTTTATCACCTAAGCCGAACACTCGGCGGCAATGATTAGCAAATTCTGGAATTCTTTCGGAACCATATTCTTGGTAAGCATCCCAAAGCTCCGCTACTTGATGCTCTTGTTTCTGCTCGGTCACAGTCTCCAAGAAGTCGAAATCAGCCAACCAAGTCACAACATCTGCAATTACTTGATCGCGAGTTTTCAAACGTTTCAATGAACGAAAGCGGATCTCTTTTAATGATTTCACTTCTGCTAATAGATCAGGGATCGCTACTTTTAAAGCCTTAGAAATAGCTTTAATGGTTTCAGGGCGTGCATCAGCCTTACCTCTTTCTAGCTTTTGATAGCCACTTAAAGACAAGTCTGCAAGTTCTGCCAGAGCTGATTGAGACAATTCAGCCGCAGCTCTAAGCCGTTTCAAATTGTGTGCAATAATTTCTCTAGACATGATATTCCTCCCCTACCAACCAGTAGTAATCAAAATAACACAAATAGATAAATTAATCACTATTTAGTTTATGCCAACTTAAATATTAAGGTGAAGATTATTTCTGGATATTTTCGGTTATTTCATTAGGATGGGAAGACAATAGGAAGACAGTCGATTTCGAACTAGAGATTAAATCCCTTATAAATCATAAAATTAAACCACATATAGACGGTTAGTTGTTTCAGTCGAGCATGGGGGCAACAGAAAAGCGTCGATTTAAAGTACGTTTATCCAAAATGTAGTCCTCAAAAATTTATAATTTAAGCACAGCTTAAAAGGCGCTGCATTTTACACAAAAGCCCCATGCGCAGCAATATTAAGCAAACACCTGCAAGCCAAAGTATTGTGCGATACCGTTTAAAATATTCGTTACTGCGACTGAGCTTAAAATTAACCCCATAATTCGACTAATAATACTTGCCCCACTATCACCTATTATTTTATGTACATGCGTAGCAAGTAATAACAAAATAAGTACCACCACTAAAACGGCCAGCATCATTGATGAGGTAATCATTTGTTCAACCCAAGTATATTCTTCATTACGCGTCATTAATACCGCACCTAACATAGCGCCTGGGCTTGCAATTGAGGGTATAGCCAGCGGAAAAATAGCGGTTTCAGTGCTATCGCGAACACTTTTAATTTCAGCTTCGGGTTTACTTTCACCAAACGTCATGGAGAGTGCAAAAATTAATAAGATCAACCCACCGGCTATTTGAAATGCCGATAGTGGAATCTCAATCACATTGAGTAATTGCTCACCGGCAACCACAAAAAATAACAGTACTAAAGCAGATACACCCACTGCTTTAAAAATTACTTTACGCTTAAACTTGTCGTCATCACCCCGAGTTACGGCGATAAAAACCGGAATTGTGCCGATTGGATCGATAACTGCAAAAAAGAAAATAAATATGGCTAATAGTTCATGCATTAATGAATACCTTTTCACAAAAGCGGTTAATAAAACGCTGCAACTACAATACAGTATGTTAGTATATCACGGCAAAGTAAGGATGAGAGAAGATGAATATAGAATCACTCGTAAGTAAAGCAAAACAAGTATGCGACAACCGTGGTGCGCGATTCACACCTATTCGCGAAAAGGTATTTCGTTTATTAGCAAGCGCTCAAGGTGGTGTGGGTGCATACGATTTGCTAGAGCAATTAAAAGTCACTGAAACAGGCGCAAAACCTGCGACAATTTATCGTGCTTTAGACTTTTTAGCAGAACTCGGTTTTATTCATAAAATTGAAAGCACTAATGCATTCATGTTGTGTCATCACTTTGATCATATTCATCCTGTTCAATTACTAATTTGCGATACATGTGGGTTTGTTAAAGAGCTGCATTCAACAGTAATTTCACATGAGCTCAATAACTTAGCAGCCGAAAGTGGCTTTGTAGTTTCTGGGCAAACCATAGAAGCACACGGTAAATGTGACGCTTGTCGAGCATAGCTGAGCGACTATAGCTATACTTTACGTATACCCTCTATCAGTACCAATTTAAGGATATATAATATGAATGTAGAGTTCATTAATCCCTTTTTATCTTCTTTGATGAATGTATTGAGCACCATGGCTCAAACTCAGTTAAAACCAGGTAAACCTCGCATTAAAACCGATGAAGTAGCCTGTGGTGATGTATCGGGATTAATTGGTATGGTTGGCCCCCAAACTCGCGGTTCATTTTCAATAACCTTCGACGAAAGTTTAGCGCTGACTATAATGGAACGTATGTTAGGTGAGCGACCTGACAGCGTAAATGAAGAAGTCACTGACATGGTCGGCGAAATAACCAATATGGTCACCGGTGGTGCTAAAAACCTATTAGGTGAAAAAGGCTATGACTTTGCCATGGCAACCCCCATTGTTGTGTCTGGTAAAAACCATACTATTACGCATAAAAGTGACGGCAAAAAAATTATTATGCCATTTACCAGTGATGCAGGTAATGCAAACATTGAAGTGAGCTTCGATAAGCTATGAGCTGGTCGCAAACCACGATTACATTAAAGCCTCGCTCGCGGGGCTTTCACTTAATTGATAACGACATACTGACTAAACTCCCCCAGCTGAGCCAACTAAAAATAGGTTTATTACACTTATTTATTCAACACACCTCTGCCAGCTTAACCATTAATGAAAATGCCGATCCGACCGTGCGTATGGATATGGAAAGCCACTTCAATCAGTTTGTACCTGAGCGCCAGCCTTATTATCGTCATGACTATGAGGGCGATGATGATATGCCTGCTCATATTAAAACCAGCACTTTAGGTTGCGAGTTAACGATACCTATTAATGATGGTCAATTAGCGCTGGGGACTTGGCAAGGAATATACTTAGGCGAACATCGCGACCATGGCGGGGCTAGGCGTATTATTGCCACTTTGCAAGGCGAAACGTTTTAGAGCTAGGTTTTACAACACAGATCGTTCGCATCCATTGAGCACTTCAAATCTAATAAAAATTATATAAATTAAATTTATAATGATTCACATGTGGATTATTGTTTGCTATTTGAAAATGAATATCTGGAAAGTAAATAAGATTGGAGCGGTACACGAGGCTCGAACTCGTGACCTCGACCTTGGCAAGGTCGCGCTCTACCAACTGAGCTAGTACCGCATTATATGAAGATTCTAAGTCCTAGGTTCTGTCAAAATTAAACCTTGTTCCTTTCGCCTTTCATCTTTATTTCTACTACAATTTCTTTTGGTGAGAAATTGGAGCGGCACACGAGGCTCGAACTCGTGACCTCGACCTTGGCAAGGTCGCGCTCTACCAACTGAGCTAGTGCCGCATTCAAAATAGTCAGTAATTCGTCCGTTAGTGCGCGACGGGTCGCGTCCTACATTCTGGCAACTGAGCTAGTGCCGCATTTTAGGTTCTAGGTTTTGCCAAAATTAAACCTTTTCGCCTTTGACCTTGAATCTTTATTTCTACCCCAATTTCTTTGGTGAGAAATTGGAGCGGCACACGAGGCTCGAACTCGTGACCTCGACCTTGGCAAGGTCGCGCTCTACCAACTGAGCTAGTGCCGCACTCTAGGTTCTAGGTTCTATCAATATTGAACCTTGCTCCATTAACCTTTCATCTTGAATCTTTAACCTAAGCCCAAACACACTAACCCCGCGGGGGTTATCGTCTTGAGCGGGGCAGGATTTTACAATAATTAGGGTGCTTTGCAAGTATTTTTTATAAATTAAAAAACTTTTCTCGGTAAACCTTTAATTCCATAATCGAATCTTTAATGTCGTCTAACGCTAAATGTGACCCTTTTTTATTCACTTGAGCCAATACATCTGGTTTCCAACGACGAGCAAGTTCTTTAATGGTACTTACATCTAAATTACGGTAATGAAAAAAGTTTTCAAGCTCACGCATATACTTATTCATAAAACGACGGTCTTGGCCAATCGAGTTACCACACATGGGAGAAGCACCCGCTGGCACCCATTGCTTTAAAAACGCGAGGGTTTGCTCAACGGCATAAGCTTCATCGAAAGTACTTGCCTTACAACGCGCTGTAAGCCCTGATTTGCCATGCTGAGTTGTGCACCACTCATCCATACCATCAAGTAGTTCATCACTTTGATGAATGGCAATGGTTGGGCCTTCGGCTAATATATTCAGATCAGCGTCAGTGACAACAGTTGCAATTTCAAGTATTTTGTCAGTCTCTGGTTCAAGTCCGGTCATTTCCAGATCGAGCCAAATTAAATTTGATTTATTAATAGTCATAATTACCTTAAACGGTGCTTTTCTTTAGATCCAACGCATTTCGATATATCATATTAGCATCAACCGTCGAGCTAAAGCTTTTTTTGGCAAACTCGGCATTTAACTCAGGTTATAGGCCTCAAGTGGCAAAACAGAAAAAATTAAGTAAAGGCCAATCCCGTAGGATCAAGGCTAATCATCAAAAGCGCTTATCGAATGCCGATACAAAACCGGCAAAAGTCGGCGCGCAAGAATGGCAAACAGATAATTTAGGTCAAGTGGAAAATGCGATTGTTATTAGCCGCTTTGGACAACATGCCGATGTAGAAACACAAAACGGTGATGTATTACGTTGTAATATTCGTCGTACCGTATCGAACTTAGTTTGCGGCGATGAAGTATTGTTTCGCCGTGCAAAAGTAAGTGAAGGTGATTTAGCGGGTGTTATTGAAGCAACTCAAGAGCGCCGTTCACAACTCACGCGCCCCGATTTTTATGATGGGGTTAAAGTGATTGCCGCTAACATTGATCAAATTTTAATGGTTTCAGCGGTACTGCCAGAGTTTACCCCGAGCATTATTGACCGCTATTTAATTGCCTGTGAAGACATGGGTATCGAACCCATTTTAGTACTTAATAAAATTGATTTAGTTGATGAAGCTGGTTTAAACGAAATACAACAAATCCTCGACATTTACCGTAAACTTAATTATCAGGTGCTGCTAGTTAGTAATATAACCGGCGAAGGCATTAATGAATTAAAAGAAGTACTTGTAGGCAAAAACAATATTTTTGTTGGCCAAAGTGGTGTGGGTAAATCTACCTTAGTTAACACTGTGCTGCCGGATGCTGAAATTTTGACTAAAGAAGTGTCTGAAAACAGCGGTCTAGGCCAGCACACCACCACAGTATCGCGTCTGCATCATTTACCAAGTGGCGGTAACTTAATTGATTCACCGGGTATTCGTGAGTTTGGTTTATGGCATTTAGATGTTGAACGAGTCACTTGGTGCTTTAAAGAATTTAGAGAGTTTATAGGTGGATGCCGTTTTAGAGACTGTAAACACTTAAACGATCCAGGCTGTATAATTCAGCAAGCAGTCGCTGATGGCGATATCTCAAAGTTACGTTTTGAAAGCTATCATCGTATTTTAGAAACCATGGCCGATGGCCGTGCCGGCGCGCGTGCGCCTCGCGTATAATTAGGAAAAAACCTGTGAGTTTAGATAAATTTAAAATCGCCATGCAATATGCTATGCCAAAGCACTTTATTTCTCGTGTAGTAGGTAAGCTTGCAGCTGCAAAAGTGGGCGCATTAACAACAACATTAATTAAATTATTCATCAAACAATACAAAATAAATATGAGTGAGGCTAAATACTCTGATCCAGCTCACTATAAAACCTTTAATGAATTTTTTACCCGCCCGTTAAAAGACGGTGTGCGTCCTATGGTTGAAGATGACGATATTATTATTCATCCAGTAGACGGCGCAATTAGCCAACTAGGCGACATTGTTGATGGTCAACTTATTCAAGCTAAAGGTCACGATTACAGCTTACAAGCATTGTTAGGTGGATCACAAGACGACACAACCGCGTTTTTAGGCGGTAAATTTGCAACTATTTACTTGGCACCAAAAGATTACCACCGTATTCATATGCCAATTGATGGCACGCTAAGCAAAATGATTTATGTACCGGGCGATTTATTTTCAGTAAACCCACTTACCGCTCAAAACGTACCAAATTTATTTGCCCGTAACGAGCGTGTAGTAGCTATTTTTGAAACTGAAATTGGCCCTCTAGCTATGGTTTTAGTAGGCGCAACTATTGTTGCCAGCATAGAAACTATTTGGGCTGGCACAGTGACTCCACCAGCTGGCAGTGATGTGTTTAGCTGGAACTACCCAACTAAAGGCGAAAACGCGATCACCCTTAAGAAAGGGGAAGAAATGGGTCGCTTTAAATTAGGCTCAACGGTTGTGCTCGCATGGGGTGCGAACAAAGCAGAAATATTAGACGATCAACTCCCAGAGGTAGTTACTCGTTTAGGCACTGCCTTTGCAAAAATTGATGATTAATAGGTAGTGCCAGTTCGAGCTTAAAAAACACCGCGTTTCTTTTCAATAACCGCGGTGTTCTTTTCTTGTAGACGGAGAGCTTACTCACGTTAAAAGCCAAGCTTTTCATTACTCATACCCGCCACACTCTTTACACGCTAAATCCTTAGTCATCTTAAAATGCTGTTGCTTTAAGCTTAATGCGTCAAACGTTATAAACACATTCCCCTTAAAATGACCTAACAACATATTGAGGGTTAATTGTGCCTGCATTGACCCAACAATCCCAAGTAAAGGGCTAATTACCCCGGCATTACTACAATTTATAACCGGTGCATCGCTACTTTGAGGGAAAACACAGCTGTAACATGGACTGTCACTTTGTCTAAAATCAAACCCCATTAATTGCCCTTGAGTTGCCAGCGCAGCCCCTGTAATTAAGCGAGTGTTATTAGCAATGCAATAGCGATTAACCGCATAACGGGTACTAAAGTTATCAGAGCAATCAAGCACTATGTCGGCGTTTTTTAAGAGCAACGCACTGTTGGTATCATCCAGCTTTTGAGTGTGGGTTATTATATTTATTTGATTGTTAAGGCTCGCAAGCACTTTTCCAGCCGCGCGAACTTTGTTTTGCCCCAAATGATTTACTTTATAGAGCACTTGGCGCTGCAAGTTAGACAGTTCAACTACATCGTCATCAATTAAAATAAGCGACCCAATGCCAGCTGCCGCTAAATACAGCAGCGCAGGACTACCTAAGCCACCTGCACCAACTACGGCAACCGTTGAACGTTTCAGCATTAACTGCCCGTCAAGCCCCACTTCATCAAGTAATATGTGGCGGCTATAACGTAGAGTTTCTTTGTCGCTGAGCTGCTGCGTTTGCATGTTAGCAGGCATTCTCATTTATCACCGATTTTAAGGTATTGATTGCCTCTACATAATCATCAGCCTCGGTAATAGCACGCACCACGGCTACACTGCCCACGCCCGTTTTAGCAACCTCTTGCGCCCTATTTAAATCAATACCGCCAATAGCGACTGTAGGGTAACTCTGCATAAGCGGTACAAATTTATTGAGCTTTTCAAGCCCTTGTATTTGCCCTGTCATGTCTTTGGTGGTGGTAGGATAAATCGCGCCAAAGGCCATGTAGCTTGGGCGGTAATTATGCGCCCGAAGCATTTCATAAAAGCCATGGGTAGAGAGACCAAGTCTCAGGCCAGCTTCTTTTATAGCAACTAAATTTGCACTCTCTAAGTCTTCTTGTCCTAAATGCACCCCATAGGCGCCATGTTTGATGGCAAGTTGCCAGTAATCATTTATAAATACCTGCGCATTATACTGCTCACCCAAGGTGACCGCTTTGGCAATCAGTTCATCTAGCTCATTCTGCGTTTTATTTTTAACACGAAGCTGAGCTGTTTTAATTCCTTGCTGTAAGCACTTTTCTAGCCATTCAATGCTATCAACCACACCATAGAGGCCAAGCTTTTTACTTTCACAGGCTGCAAAATCAGCAGCCATATTAAAATCAAGCGGCACATCAAAATCCAACTCATCACCTAACCAGCTACCCGGTTCAATCACCTGAGGGTAATGCGCTAAATCGGTAGGAAACTGCGTTTGTGCAACCGGCCCTATGCCCTCGCCATAGCGAACTGATTGCTTTAAACCTTGGTTTATATAGGCTTTAGCTAAAATAAACGCATCTTTTAACGGATAGTCTTTTGCAAGACACGCAGCAATTACTGACGCCATACTGCACCCTGTACCATGGCTATGAGGAACTTGAATTTTTTCATTACCTAGCCAATAGTCTTCACCGTTTTGTGTGCAGTAATCAATGCAATACCCGCTTGGGTAATCCCAATGTCCGCCTTTAATCACCACCGCTTTTGCGCCCCACGCCATCAGCTTACTCGCCGCTTCTTTAATCGCTGCAGGGCCAATTAAATACACACCCGTTAATAACTGGGTTTCGTGGGTATTTGGGGTAATTACATCCACCAGCGGTAGTAAACATTCTTTTATCGCACTTACGGTGTCTTCTTCTGTTAGTAAGTCACCGCTTGAGGCAATAGCCACAGGGTCATACACAATAACCGGCGGGGTTGGCCATTTGGCTTTGTAATGGCTTATGTGCTCACTAATTAACTGAATTTGCTGCACATTGGCAAGCATACCAATTTTTATCACTTTGGCTTTCATGTCTTTTTCAAGTGCAAGCAACTGGGACTCAATAATATCGGTAGACACTGCATTAATGGCCTCTACACCTAAGCTATTTTGAGCGGTAAGCGCGGTGATTGCTGTACAACCATGCACACCAAAACTTTGCATTGCCTTAATATCGGCTTGAATACCCGCGCCGCCGCCAGAATCAGAGCCAGCAATTGTCCACACTACGTTTGTCATATTTTTCTTTCCTTACTGCTGATGCCAAAATGGCATACCCATTGTTGGGGTTGAGGGGGTTGCAACGTCTTTTTCGGGCATTGCTTTGGCATTGTATGCAAAGCGCCCTGCCTCTACCGCAGCTTTAAATGCACGGCTCATAGTCACTGGGCAACCCGCCCCTGCAATGGCTGAATTTAATAATACAGCATCATACCCTAATTCAAGTGCTTGGCAGGCGTGCGATGGTAAACCTAACCCGGCATCAACAATTAATGTTGCATTAGGCAGGCGTTCTCTAATGGTTTTTAAATTATAACTATTTAACAATCCTTTACCGGTGCCAATAGGCGCGCCCCACGGCATTAGCACCTCACAGCCTAATCCATTCAAGCGCTGACACAGCACTAAATCATCAGTGCAATAAGGCAGTACTTTAAACCCATCATCAATCAATATTTTTGTGGCTTCAAGTAATGCAAAGGGATCGGGCTGTAAATTATAGTCATCGCCTATTAATTCAAGTTTTATCCAATCGGTAGCAAATACTTCTCGGCACATTTTAGCTAGGTTAATAGCCTCTTTGACGCTGTGGCATCCGGCAGTATTAGGCAGTATTTTTAAACCGGTGTTTTTAATTAATTGCCAAAAATCATTCCCTGCCGCCGCGTTTTGTTGTCGTCTAAGTGACACGGTGACTATCTCAGCACCTGAGGCTTTAATTGATTGCGTCATGATATCTGGTGACGGATATAACGCAGATCCAATTAACAAGCGACTATTGATTGGTTCACCATAAATTGTTAAACAGTCTTTGCTTTGCATAGCACTATCCACCTTGGATAGGTGACAATAACTCAATACTGTCACCTTCATTTATAACAACGTGGCTATGGCGACTCTGAGGAATAAACTCTCCATTTACAGCCACGGCATAAGGCGCCATTGCACCCACGTTTTTTACTATTTCCAGCAGTGCATGGCTAGTCACATTTAAAAGCTCACCATTAATTGTAATGTTCATTTAATACTCACTCTATTTGCGATAGTGCTTGTGCTACAAGCGCGGGTGTCAACATATAGCCGTGGCGATACAAGCCATTAATACTGATAACCTTATTCGTTTTTTTTACCTGTGGGCGATTATCGCTAAACGCTGGGCGTAAGCCTGTTTGAATATTTAATAATCGCGCTTCGGCAAAACCACTATGAACAGTGTAGGCCGCTGATAATAGTTCAAGGGTTGAGCGCACAGTTGCAGGACCTGTATCTTGCGATTCGATCTCCGTTGCCCCTATGACATATTCATGATTAGGTTTAGGTGCAATATAAATAGGGTAACGCGGATGCATTAACCGCACAGGCCGCGTTAAGTTAACCTCAGGGGCGTATAACCTTGCCACTTCCCCGCGCACGCCTCGAAGTGGCTGATCTTGTTTGGCTCCAAGCCCTCTGCAATCAATAATGTAATCAAACTCTCGATTATTCACTTTATTATCAAAGATGCTGGCGCGTTGATTAAACACAAACTTTACTTTGCGCTTATTTAGCAACCTAAAGCTGGCTTTATAAAAGGCTTGGTTATCTATTTGCGCTTCACCGGGTAAAAATAGCCCTTGATTAAAACGCCCTGTAAGCTCAGGTTCTAAATCCGCTATTTGCTGCGTATTAACCGCTTTGGCACTAAAATTTAGTAACGGCTTTATTCGCTGTGCAAAACTTTGTAAGTCACCTTTATCCTGCGGGTGAGCAACCACTAAGGTGCCCTGCTTTTGAAAGAACACCTCACTGTTTAACTCATCTAAAATAGCAGGCCAGCGAGCAATAGAATCTACTCCCAATAGCGCTAAATCATGTTCACACATAACCGATTCAGCTAGCGGTGCCAGCATAGCCGCCGCCACTTTACCCGCACTATTTTGGGTATGCTCATCATCAGCTTCAAATACAGTAATACGGTGCTGCTTACTTAACTCAAGCGCCGCCAACCGCCCCGCTAAACCAAAGCCCACCACAGCAATGTTATAAAACATAAACACTCCTACATTTAGCTGCGAGATGCGGATCTCTGGCTTCGAGCAACAAGATGCTAAGATAAACATTTCGCTACTCGATGCTCGCAACTCACAACCTATTTTATATTGCTTTATGGTAAATCTCTGAGCCTGATTGTTTAAACTCTTCAGATTTAGCTTTCATCTCGGCCTCTACATCAACCATTTTGATTTCAATGGCATCACCCACGTTATTAGGATCAATACCGCGCGCTTCTAGATCTTTGGCGTAGTCACGTACTTCTTGGGTTATTTTCATCGAACAAAATTTAGGGCCACACATGGAGCAAAAGTGGGCTACTTTACCTGATTCTTGTGGCAGTGTTTCATCATGGTATTCACGGGCGCGAACCGGGTCTAAACCAATGTTGAATTGGTCGTGCCATCTAAATTCAAAGCGTGCTTTTGATAGCGCGTTGTCTCGCTCTTGTGCACCGGGGTGACCTTTGGCTAAATCGGCGGCATGAGCGGCAATTTTGTAGGTGATAAGGCCTTCTTTAACGTCTTCTTTATTTGGCAAACCTAAATGTTCTTTCGGTGTTACATAACACAGCATGGCACAGCCATACCAAGCTATTTGCGCAGCCCCAATCCCTGAGGTTATATGGTCGTACCCCGGTGCAATATCAGTGGTGAGTGGGCCTAAGGTATAAAAGGGCGCTTCGTCACAATGTTTAAGTTGCTCTTCCATATTGGCTTTGATCATATGCATAGGCACATGCCCAGGGCCTTCTATGAACACTTGTACATCATGCTTCCAAGCTATTTTAGTCAGTTCGCCTAAGGTACGAAGCTCACTAAATTGCGCTTCATCGTTAGCATCGGCAATAGAGCCCGGACGCAGACCGTCCCCTAGTGAAAAACACACATCATATTGTTTTAAAATTTCACAAATATCTTCAAAGTGGGTGTATAAAAAGTTCTCTTTATGGTGCGCTAAACACCATTTGGCCATAATAGAGCCGCCACGCGACACAATACCGGTTACGCGTTTTGCTGTCATAGGGACATAGCGCAAAAGCACGCCGGCATGAATAGTAAAGTAGTCAACTCCCTGCTCTGCTTGTTCAATTAAAGTATCGCGGAATATTTCCCACGTTAAGTCTTCAGCTACGCCATTTACTTTTTCAAGGGCCTGATAAATGGGTACAGTACCAATAGGGACTGGCGAATTACGCACTAGCCATTCGCGGGTTTCGTGAATGTAGCGCCCAGTTGATAAATCCATTACGGTGTCGGCACCCCAACGGGTTGACCACACCATTTTTTCAACTTCTTCTTCTATAGATGAACCCACTGATGAATTACCTATATTGGCGTTAACCTTAACTAAAAAGTTACGACCAACAATCATAGGCTCGGTTTCTGGGTGATTAATATTGTTAGGTAAAATAGCGCGACCACGCGCTATTTCAGCACGCACAAATTCAGGAGTAATAAACTCAGGAATACTCGCGCCAAACGACTCCCCTTTATGCTGCGCAGCTAGTAACTCTTCACGTATTTGCGCACGCCCCATGTTTTCACGTATCGCTACATATTCCATTTCTGGGGTGACTATCCCTTGGCGAGCATAATGCATTTGGGTGACATTTTTACCCGCTTTTGCACGGCGAATTTTTGGTAAATGCTCAAAGCGAATATGATCTAGCCCATCATCAGCCATACGCTGCTGTGCAAACTGTGAGGTTACCGACTCTAGTACTTCGGTATCATTACGGCTCTCAATCCATTGTTCACGGTATTTATTAAGTCCCTTGCGCACATCCAATTTAAATTCAGGATCAGTATACGGGCCTGATGTATCGTAAACACGCAATGGTGCATTTGACTCATACACTGGGTTTTGTTCATCACCACCAATAAAAGTATCGCTCAATGTGATTTCACGCATACCCACACGTACATTTTCTTGCGTGCCTTCAACATACACTTTATGAGAGCTTGGGAATGGTTGACCCGTTAGGTTATAAATATAGTCAGATGCAGCGGCACGGGTTTCGCGGCGCGACGATTTTTTTGTAGTGTTTGACATGACTTACCTCATTGCTTAAGGGTTGTCTTGCCAGATATTCCGATGGAATAGAGAAAGATCGTAAAGTCGCTTTATGCGACTTTGCGGCCTAAGACGGATGTTGCTTTTTTGTGCGCATAAAAAAAGACGCACAAGCGTCCCGTTTAGGCAGCTTGTTCCCTACGCAGGTATTAACCTGATCAGGTTCACGGATCCCGCTTTCGCGATCTCAGCCTAAATAAAACTTAGGCACTCCGACAAGTAGTTAAATTGTTCGTTGATTTGATAATGTTTTAATCAAATCTGCTATGAGTGTACGCCAGTTGAAAATTCCCTGCAAGGGGCTGTTTTTCAAAATGTGTAAAATTTACTTAGGGATAAACACAAATTTTTGTTCGCCTTGCATCACCAATTTTTGGTCTTGCATGTTAAGCACTGCACCTTGCTGCAGAGCTTGTAAAAACTGTTGTTCAAACTCATCCAGTTCAGGGCCACATGATTTACGTGTCATACCTAATTTGCTTACGCTCAAGCTGCTATCTTCAAGCGAACCTTCACCAAAAAACTTATTGCATCCGGCAAAGCCATTTATTTGTAGCGCTTCTATAAAGCTCATTGATGCTTTAAAAGATGCGGGAATGGCCAAACCATCAACCTTTGATAATTGCCATTGTGTATATTTTAGCTGCTCAGTGGTAACTGTCCCTGTTGATGCGCAACCAACACATAAACCGATTACAAGCATCGGTATTGCTGCTAATTTCATGTTACTACTAACTTATTGTCTAATTAATGTAATAGTATCAATATTTGTCAGGTTTATCCGTTAAAAATGCATGTTTTAAATGTAAATTTTTGTTCTAAGCTAGTTTAAAAGCAGTGCTATTTGGAATTATGCAATTGCTTGGAATAAGTTATCTATCTGTGGTGGTAAAAATGGACGACCTTTCTCGTTAACCGACGTGCCTATTACTAAGGCATTGAGCATCACTTTTTCGTCTAATTTGCGAACTACCGTTTGTTTAAACGCAAATTTAAGGCGACTAATGCGTACAGGCTCTACTGCTACATAAAATTCATCCGCTGGCTTTAAAGACTGCTTGTAATCCATTTCACTGCGAAGTACCACTAAGTTAATTTTATCTTTGGCAAGTTGTGCAAAATCAACACCCTGTGCGTATAAAAACTCATGACGAGCGTGCTCCAGATAATTAAAATAAACACTATTATTTACAATACCTTGTAGGTCACACTCGTAGTCACGCACTTTAAAGTCTACTTTAAAGGTCATATTAGTAATCCAAATTATTTAACGTATAATTGCCGCGTTTATAGCACAAGTGTTGAAATAATTGCTACCATACAAGTCCCTAAAATGGAGTTAAGTAACCTAATGAATTTACGTTTGTCTTTAATTACAGCCACGTTATTACCACTATTCGGTGCCCCAATCTACGCCAATGCAGATGACACCGACCTAGAGAAAATCATTGTTACTGGTGACTTTCAAAAAGAAAGCATTCAAACGCTAAGTGCCAGCGCAAGTTTATTTTCTGAGGATGAAGTAAATCTCAGAGGGGCTACTTATTTAGATGAAATGCTAGCAAGCGCTGCAAATGTGAATTTTGCTTCAGGCGCCTCGCGCGGACGTTATATTCAAATTCGAGGGGTGGGACTTCGTTCACAATTCGTCGACCCAATTAACCCATCTGTCGGTTTAGTGATTGACGGTATAAATTATTCTGGCCTTGGTGGCAGCCCATTATTATTTGATATTGACCAAGTAGAAATTTACCGTGGTCCACAAGGTACACGTTTTGGCGCCGATGGCATGGCGGGTATGATTCAAATGCAATCAGCTAATGCAACCAGCGATCCTAGTTTAAAATTACATTTAGGTGCTGGCACTTATAACAGCCATGAAGCAGGCGTTGCTGCTAGCACAGGTTTAACCGATGATACCAGTGCACGCGTTAGCTACTTTCGCAGAAAATCTGACGGTTACGTAAACAACCTCTATTTAAATGATGAAACACAAAACCAAGATGAACAAGTTGCCCGCTTTAAATTAAATAGCCAACTCACAGCTCATTTAAATTCAGAGCTAAACCTGCACTATATCGATATCAATAACGGTTATGATGCATTTACCCTTGATAATTCTCGCAACAGTCTTGCTGATCAACCGGGCGAAGATAACCAACAAAGCTATGCTGTTGGCCTTAATAATACTTACACCGGTTTTGACGCCTTTGATGTCAGCTTAAACCTTTCAGCCATTGATACTGAGCTTTTTTATAGTTTTGATGAAGACTGGGTATGTAACGATACAAGTAAGCCGCAATTATGTGCTGCCGGTCTGCACCCAGAAGGTTATAGCTCAACAGATATTTATAGCCGCGATCGTGATGATCAAGCGCTCGATCTGCAGTTTAATGGCAAAACAGGTAATTGGGTGGCGGGTATTTACTATCAAAACCGCGATGTTGACCTTGAGCGTCAATATACATGGTTAGCCAATCCATTTGCCTCAACCTATGAAACCAATAACATGGCAGCTTATGGCCAATTAGCCACAGCAATAGGCCCAAAAACTACGCTTATTACCGGTTTACGTGTTGAGCAATATCAAGGTGATTACACAGATAGTAACGGTTTTATTGAAGAAACTGACGATATTATACTCGGTGGCAAGGTTGCACTTGAATACCAAGTTATTGACCGCACCATGATTTATACCAGTATCACGCGCGGTTACAAAGCCGGTGGGATTAATTCAGAAGCGCTAGCAAAAGCAAAAGATGAAGGGTTAAGTTTAGATGCTGATTTTTTCAAACAGCATACTAGCTTTGATCCAGAGTACTTATGGAGTGGTGAGTTTGGTGTTAAAGGCAGCTCATTGGATGATAAGTTTACCCTGCGTTTAGCTGCATTTTATATGCACCGTGACAATATTCAATTAAAGTCGTGGCAAGTATCAGACCAACAATTTACCGGTTATGTCGCCAATGCCAGCTCTGGCAGTAACTATGGTCTTGAAATTGAAGGCAGCTATCAACTAACACCAAACTTATTTATTACCGGAAGTGCCGGATACTTAGACACTAAAATTAATGACTTTGTTACTAAATCTGGTTTAAATCAAGACGGTCGTGAGCAAGCACAAGCGCCTAAATATCAATATGCATTTAGTGCACGCTACAATGTTACTGATGAGTTATATGCTATGTTAGGTGTTGAAGGTAAAGATGATTATTACTTCTCCGATAGCCATAATGCACAAGCTCCAAACACAAACTTAGTGAATGTAAGCCTTGGTTACGAAGCCGATATGTGGGCTGTACGCGCATGGGCACGTAATGTGTTTGATGAAACCGTTCCAACTCGCGGTTTTGAATTTGGCAACAACCCGTTAGATGGTTACGCAACCCAAACTTACACACAATTAGGCGAGCCTCGCGTAGCCGGTGTTACGTTTACGCTTAATTTGTAATACTGCGACCAGTTGTCAGTTCGAGAATAAAAAACACCGCGTTTAATGCAAACGCGGTGTTTTTTTATCTGATAGCTGACCACTTTAAGCTATTAGCTGCTTTAAGCTCTTGCCACATCAAACGCAATCACCTCTTTTATTTTTTGCTTATTGGTTGCTAGCATCACTAATCTATCAATTCCCAATGCAACCCCCGCACATTGCTCTAAACCATGCTCTAATGCAGCAATTAAACGCGTATCCATAGGTACTTGTTTTAAGCCACTAGCAGCGCGGTAGGCGTTATCTTGGTTAAACCTTTTTGCTTGCTCTTTGGCATTGGTGAGTTCATTAAAGCCGTTGGCTAACTCCATATTTTTATAATAAAGCTCAAAGCGCCCTGCAACTCGCTGATCGTGCTCACAGATTTGTGCAAGTGCCGCTTGCGATGCGGGAAAGTGATACACAAAACAGGGGATGTCTTGACCAATAGTCGGCTCTACTTTCATACAAAATAATAATTGCAGTAAGGTATCTTTATGAGTCTCGTTTTTAGCAATATCAGCAAAGCCATGTTCGCATGCGAGTTGTTGTAGCTGCGTGATAGAGGCAGTTAATGGATCAAGCCCTAGCGTGCGTTCAAATGCGTGTTGGTAGGTAATCCGCTCTGCAGGCGCAACCTCAAGAATAAGCTGCATTAGCTCATCGATTTCGTCCATTAAAGCAAATTCGTCAAACCCAGGACGATACCATTCAAGCATAGTAAATTCAGGATTATGATGACTACCCGCTTCTTCATTTCTAAATGCCTTACAAAGCTGGAAAATAGCGCCTGAGCCGGCCGCTAACAAGCGTTTCATCGCAAACTCTGGAGATGTTTGCAAAAACAGGGGTAGCCCACCAGCGTGACCTGGGCCTATAAAGGTAGTATTAAAGCTGGCTAAATGCACATCGGTTACACTGGCAGCACTTAAACTCGGTGTTTCGACTTCCATTACATTACGAACATAAAAGAATTCTCGAATGCTGCGCATAATTGTTGCGCGTTGCTTAAGTATTTCTATACTGGCACTCGGCGCCCAAAGATCAGCTGACATATTTTCTCCAAAAAAAATCCCAGCTTAAGCCGGGATTTAATTAATAAGGCGTGTTACAGCTTACTTAACACGGCTTACGTATTCACCATTGCGAGTGTCTACTTTAATTACTTCGCCAATTTGTACGAATAATGGAACACGTACTACAGCACCTGTGCTAAGCGTTGCTGGTTTACCACCCGTGCCTGCTGTATCACCTTTAAGGCCAGGGTCGGTTTCAGTGATCTCAAGCTCAACAAAGTTTGGTGGAGTTACAGCAATTGGGCTGCCGTTCCATAATGTAATAGTACATACATCGTTTTCAACTAACCATTTGCCAGCATCGCCCAGTGCTTTTTCATCAGCAGCGATTTGTTCAAATGTTTCGTTGTTCATGAAATGCCAAAATTCACCGTCTGTGTATAGGTACGCTAAATCGGTATCCATTACATCAGCACCTTCAACCGATTCACCCGATTTAAAGGTTTTTTCAAGTACCTTGCCAGAGATAAGCTTACGGATACGAACACGGTTAAACGCTTGGCCTTTACCCGGTTTTACCATTTCATTTTCTAAGATACTGCAAGGTTCGCCGTCCATCATAATTTTTAGGCCGCCCTTGAACTCGTTGGTGCTATAATTCGCCATCGTTTCCTCTATTTATATTTTTCGAGTAATCTACGTGCCAATGATACAAAGAAATGAAGCAAATTTGCATAAAAACTGGCAAAAAGAATTAGCAAATGTAGTTACCTGCCCAAAAGTGTTGCTAGAAATGGTTGGTTTATCGAGCCAAGTCCATGAAAACGACATAAAAGCTCGTAGCTTGTTCCCTGTTCGTGTGCCATTGCCTTTTATAAAAAAAATTCGTCACGGCGATGCAAATGACCCTTTATTGCTGCAAGTTATGCCCCGCCATCAAGAGTTTTTAACTAAATCGGGGTTTAATAAAGACCCGTTACTAGAGCAAGATAACAATCAACCGGGTCTGTTACATAAATATAAATCGCGTGTTTTAGTCATGTTTAAAACCGGTTGTGCTGTAAATTGCCGCTACTGCTTTAGACGCCATTTTCCTTATCAAGAAAACCAACTGAATAAACGTAGTCTTATTGATGCATTGAGCTATATAAAATCGGATAAAAATATTAACGAAGTGATTTTAAGTGGTGGTGATCCACTAATGGCCAAAGACGATGCTATTAGCTGGTTTTTAGATGAGCTTGAGCAAATACCACAAATTAAACGCATGCGCATACACAGCCGCTTGCCTGTGGTTATTCCTGCACGTATTACTGAACAATTATGTGAAAGATTAGCAAAGTCACCATTAAAAATTATATTCGTTAATCATATTAACCATGCAAACGAAATAGATAATGACTTTAAAAACGCCATGAACATGCTCAAAAAAGCAGATGTGCTACTGTTAAACCAGGCGGTTATTTTAAAAGATGTGAACGATACAGTTGATGCGCAAATAAACTTAAGTGAAGCGTTATTTGATGCGGATGTACTGCCTTATTATTTACACTTACTGGATAAGGTAGAAGGCGCAAGTCATTTTGATATTGACGAACAACAAGCAATAAAAATTCAGGCCGAGCTACTAAAAGCCCTGCCAGGATTTTTAGTGCCTAAACTAGTTCGGGAAATAGGAGGTCAAAAAAGTAAAACCCCTATCGACCTCAAATTAGTTTAAACATAAACGTTTACATTATTCCCAAGTGTTGCAGTGACCGACTTAGCCGGTGTTTGCGCACTTGAAGATTGTGTAGCACCTTCAATAAGTGCCAGTGCAGCGGCACCATCAGCTTGCTGTTGCTTTTTAGATAAAGCAGCAGTTAATACTTCTGCGCCTTGGCCTGCACCAGGCATTGTAGGTAGATTTCCACCTGATATATTCATAACTCACACCTGACTTTTAACTGTAATACACGTATTATAGTCGCTGAATTGGTAAATTAATTCACCAACCCACTTAAGTATTTATCGGCAACATTGCACTAAGCTTTAGGAAAACCATGGATTCTATAATTGAACAACTCAACGCCAACTTAAAAATTGTTTACCGTCAGGCACTTGACGCTGACAAAAAACTCGATGAGTTACAACAGCAAGGTCACGGAAAATTTAAAGCCTTATTTGCCGAGGACGCTGGATTTAGTTTCGAAGCTAAACGTTTTAAGCCTTACGTGTTAGACGTTGCCGCTGATGTAGAAAGCTTATCGAGCGACGGTTTGGATGAAGAAAAACTAAAACAAGCGGTTATTAAACTGCAAAATTTACTAACGCTGTTAGCGACCTTTAAATAAAAATGAGCGACTTCTTTGCAAAGCATCTACCAAAGTAGATGCTTTGCATTATTAGCTAGATACGCGGTAATATTTGCTCACCAAACCACTCTGTTAATAAGCGTTTTTCATAGTAAAATGCTTCGTCTCGACCCATTTTAATTTTATCCATAAAGCCCATATCTTTTAAGCTCACGTTGTCTTCTTGTGCGACAGCACCACTTTCATTACTAAGCACATAGTTAAATTCAATCCGTGGAAAGTGAATGGGTTTAACCACCCGAATTTCGTTAACACCGCCATAGCGCACGTCACCAGCTAAATCTAAATCGGTTACTTCAATTTTTAAACTATAATTTTTAGGAAGCTGCTCACTGAGCTTTGCAAAGTGCTCATCAATATTTTTGGCAATTTGCTTATGGTATGAGCCTTTAGTTTGGTTTGATGGGCGTACATCGCGATAATCATTAAAGTCATGCCATTTAACTTGTGCCTCACCCGCGCAAACAACACTCGGTAGTGCAATAAATATCAACATTGCTATTTTTTTAACTGAGTTCATACGTTTCTCCAACGAGTATGCTGATCATTATAATCAACTAAATATTTTACAAATTGCTATACCTTACTTTAGCAATTACATATGAACTATAACTTAATCTTTACGCTGAGGTGTTATTAAAATTGCACAAAATGTAATCAAAAGTACAGCTTGCGATGTTACGATTGCAAAACAAACAAAATAATACATGTAAAAGCTCAGTATTTATGGTGAAATTAACTTAATTGAACAGAGATTTCCAAGGAGCATTCATGGCAATTTTAGTAACCGGTGGCGCAGGCTATATTGGCTCACACACCGTTTTAGAACTTTTACAGCAAGGCAGCGAGGTTATCGTTATCGATAACTTAAGTAACTCCTCTGAAGAGTCACTTGAAAGAGTGAAAAAATAACTGACAAAGCAATTACTTTTTATCAAGGTGATATTTTAGATAAACCCTTTTTAGACTCGGTATTTGCCAAGCATACCATTGAAAGTGTGATTCATTTTGCTGGCCTAAAAGCCGTGGGAGAATCGGTCGTAAAACCCATTGAGTATTATCAAAATAATGTACAAGGTACACTAACACTGGTTGATGCTATGCGTGATGCGGGTGTATTCAAACTGGTATTTAGCTCATCCGCCACTGTATACGGCGACCCAGCAAGCTTACCAATACGCGAAGACTTCCCCGTTGGCGGTACAACCAATCCATATGGTACGTCTAAACTAATGGTTGAAATGATGTTGCAAGATATCGCTAAATCAGATGAGCGCTTCGCGTTTGCTATTTTGCGCTACTTTAATCCTGTCGGTGCACATGAGTCAGGTTTGATTGGTGAAGACCCTAATGGTATTCCTAATAATTTATTGCCTTTCATTTCACAAGTTGCGGTTGGCAAATTAAAGCAACTTGCTGTATTTGGCGACGATTATGATACGGTTGATGGTACTGGCGTTCGTAATTACATTCACGTTGTAGATTTAGCCCTAGGGCATTTAAAAGCACTTGATAAAATAGCCGCAGAAACCGGTGCGCTTGTTTATAACCTTGGTACAGGTAACGGCTATTCAGTATTACAAATGGTCAATGCGTTTATTAAGGCTAGCGACCAAGCAATCCCTTATGCGGTGTCACCTCGTCGCCCAGGTGATATTGCAGCCTGTTATGCTGCGCCAGAAAAAGCCCTTAGTGAACTAGGTTGGCAAGCTGAGCGTGGTATTGATGTCATGATGCAAGATACTTGGCGCTGGCAATCAAATAATCCAAATGGATATAAGTCATAAAGGCTTCTTTAAGTTATCAGCTTAAAATTAAAACACCGCATTTAAATTAAATGCGGTGTTTTAATGTTGTACTTACCAATTTTGCATTTCTACAATCCGTGACTGGGTTCGCGCATATTCAAAACATAACTTTTTACCTTGGTATAACTCGTTTATGTCGGCCTGGGCATTAATTACTAGTAATTTTTGGCAATCGTAAAACTCATCGACTAAGGCAATAAAACGCCGTGCTTCATCATCAAGAGTATGCTCATCCAATTGCTGCTTTTCTCGCTGATAGCTATCTTCTATACCATGCACAATAACCTTACCGGTTGCCTCTTTTCCCATTATTGGCACATTCGCGATATATACTACCGAAAACTGTTCTGCTAAAAACATATAGTCATTGGCGCTGCGAGGACCTGCGCACAGTGCCATAAAATCAATCAGTAGTGCATCGTTAGTTTTTAATAAATAGGAGAGTGCTCGGCCATGCACAGTCATTGTATTATCACGCGTTGCTTGAGGGTATGCGGATAAAAACCCAGCCTCAAATTCCGCGTGGGGCAAATTAATAAAATAATGACGACTGCTTCTACCGTACCTGAAGCGGTGGTCTTCCTCCCCCGCTACGTTAATTACATGACAATGCGCATTTATTAAATCGATAGTTGGTAAAAATCGCGCGCGTTGCAAACCGTTGTAATAAAGTTGCTCGGGTTTTGCGTTAGAGGTTGCGACTAGTACCACGCCTTGTTCAAACAAAGCGTTAAATAACCGAGCCATGATCATGGCATCACCAATATCACTAACAAAAAACTCATCAAAGCACAGTACCTTTATCTCTTTGGCCCACTGTTTAGCTATTATTTGTAGCGGATTTTTATCCCCTTGTAACTTGGCCAATTGAGCATGAATTTTTTCAATAAAGTGATGAAAATGCAGGCGCTGCTTTTTTTCTGTGGGTAAGTTTTTATAAAATAAATCCATCAGCATAGATTTACCTCGGCCAACAGGACCGTATAAATATACCCCTTTGATTAACCGTGCTTTTTGCCACCAGCTTGTTGGCTGATTTAATTGCTCACTCAAAGACTGTAACGCACTCACGGCTTGGTGCTGCGCCGCATCAAAAACAAGCTCTTCTGATGAAACTTTGCGGTGGTACAGGCTTAAAATTTCTGTGCTGGGCTCTGTCATGGTATTTCACTATCCGCTATACTCGCGGTCATTGTAGCCGACTAAAAATGTGAACAACATGAAATTTCCTTGCCGTTTAGATAAATTTATTAGCCATTTAGCAGAGTTACCACGCTCAAAAGCCCGTGCGGCAATAAAAAGCCAAGCGGCTAGCGTTAATGGCGAGGTGATCACGGCATTCGACTTTCAAGTTACTCAACAAGATGACGTGCTGTTTTATGACGAGCCATTAGTTTTTTTAGGTAAACGCTACTTTATGCTCAATAAGCCGGTAGGTTATGTATGCGCTAATTCGGATGAGTTACACAAAACCGTATTTGATTTGCTTGATGAGCCAAACATGGCCGATTTTCACATCGCTGGGCGTTTAGACATAGACACCACTGGCCTAGTGCTTATTACTAACGATGGCGACTGGTCACACAAAATTACCTCGCCGAAAAAGAATAAATTTAAAACCTATTTGGTTGAAACCCAAGAGCCGATTACCGATGATGCACTGCAGCAATTACGCGACGGTGTACAGCTTCACAATGAAAAAGATTTAACTCGCCCTGCTATTGCTGAGCGCTTGGGGAATTATGGTTTACGCTTGTCTATTTCTGAGGGTAAGTATCACCAAGTAAAACGTATGCTAGCAGCGGTAGATAACAAAGTAGTTGAATTACATCGTGAACAAATTGCGGGTATAAAGTTAGGTGAAGATCTGGCTGCAGGTGAATACCGCCCACTAACCGCCGCAGAGATAAAACTGTAAGGCTGTTTAGGTATTAGGAAAACAGCTTCAAACTGACCGCAGCCCTTTCTGAAACCTGACGCCTAAAACCTGCTCTTATGATTTAATCTGCACTAAATCAAAGTCTGTCATCCCGGGTACAATGGCTTGTAGGCGAGACTCTGTAATATCTAGAGAATTTAAGCATTCACAATATTCAGAGGCTTTAAGTTCTAATTGGTGGGCTTTTTTTTGCAACGACTTATCGATTTCTTTGGTGATGATATCCATGCGTTGCCCCATGTCGTTCATGCGGTCTTCTATATTGCCTTCTCGAGATTTAAACGCATCCCCGAGCGACATTAAAATAGCACCCAAAGAGCCATGTACTGCAGAGTGTATTTTTTGGCTAATTTCTTTAGTAAAAAAATCATCAATTTGGGAAAGCGATTGAGGGGCTATAAAAAAGAAGTCGTCGCCACGCTTAAACTTATCCATAAGTGCACGCTCTACATATTGTAATTGCGTTTTTAGCACTTCGGGTTCTTTATCTGACATGCCCTCAACAACATGCTCAATAGCACTAAGCCCAAGGTTTACGCCATCAGTCGCTAAATCGACCAGCTCTGGAACCGTTTGACGAATACCATTGCTAAATTGTTCTAGCACTTTACTTTCGTCGGTACTTAAATCGACCCAGTAGCCTCGAATAAACAGTTGATTATTATTGTTAATTTGCACCCTAGTTTGGCCTTTATCAACAATACGGATCACATCATCGGTAATAATTAAACCATGACGAAGTTCAACATCACATTGCTTTTGTGCGATTGCATTGCAGCTTAAAAGTGCCATTGATAACGCCAATATCGAACGAGATAAAAACGCCATAAACACCTCAAAAAGACTAAAATAGGGGGTGGCTAGATTAACAAAAAACCAACTTTATGCAAGCAAAAGTAACACCCTAAAAACAAGGCACCATGAAACGTAACGTTTATACAGCGCCTTTATCCTCTGGCTTGTACTATTAAATAGGTGAACCTGGTGGTATAGGTAACGCTTTAAAGTTATCAGGCCACTGGCCTGTTGTTAAGAACTGATTAATTTGCGCCGCTAAATAGTCTTTAAATGCGCTGTCACCTACTTCAGGGTGGCTCAGTAAAGAGTGTTGATTAAACTCATCCGCTAGTTTATTTAAGTAAAAATGCAGTTGCGCTTGCACCTCTGGACTTAGTGTTTGACTAGCGACAAGATCAGCCATAGTTTTTGCCGTTAAGTACTGTACTCGTTGCGTTACTTTTCCTGTCATGGTGGCAGGCGCTGATACATTAAACACCTGCTTATATAATTGTTTAAGCAGCTCATCTAAGCCATAAAAGCGGTTATCACGTGCTTGTTGCTGCGCTAAACGATTTAATCGTTGAGCATTAAGTAATAGCGATAAGCTATGCTGCGCGGCGACTTCAGGTAATGCAAGTGCATCCATAGTTAAGCCGGTACGACCCACTATACTTTCTCGTGATTTAGACTCGCCATACGCTTTAGGTACGATTAAGGAAAGTATCGACTCTGGAATCGTTAAGTTGCTTGCTTTTAGGGTCGCTAAAATGGCATTAACCGCTTGTTGTTGAGCATCTTTAGTTACAACTTGAGCGCCTTTAACGGGTGCATCACTGCGTATCTCATAGTCATAATCAACGCCCGCGATAAGCTTAGCAACCGCTTCAACTTGATAACGGTGGAACAAATAAAGCGGTACTAGCTTTTCTTCCAATTGCGATAGCGCAACCCCAGTTTTTATATTATTAATACCAAACTGCCCAAGCGCCTGCTTTCGCACATCAAGCACTCTAAGTAATTCTTCACTTGGATTACTGCCGTTATCCCAAAGGTGCGCTGTAGGGTGCGCCCCACCTTTGGCACGGGCATCACTGTCAGAAATAAACGCCAAACCTTGCGCTTTATTTTGCTGTAAAATAGCAGCGAGTGCTGCGCTTTCATCTTGGCCGGTAAAATCACTGTAGCCATATTTGATCACTTGCGTATCCCATGCGCCCATACCTTTAGCATAACCTTGAGATACGTCTAACTGACCATTATCTGCAAAGCTCAATAACGGATGTGGATAATCCATCACCGAAGCTCGATTATTTACTGACGCAGCAAAGTTATGCGCAATACCCAGTGTATGACCAATTTCGTGAGCACTGAGTTGACGAATACGATCAAGTGCCATTGCCTGTAAGGTACTTGCTACTTCATTGCCTTTTAAATAAGGCGCTGCCAGTGATTCAGCAATTAAAATATCTTGGCGTACTCGTAGCGATCCTAGTGTGACATGGCCTTTAATAATTTCGCCTGTACGTGGGTCTATAATTGAACTGCCATAAGACCAACCACGAGTTGCGCGATGCACCCATTGAATAACGTTGTAGCGCACATCCATAGGATCAGCATTATCTGGTAGCACTTTAACTTCAAATGCATTTTTATATCCTGCTGCATTAAAGGCGTCATTCCACCATTGCCCGCCTTCTAATAAAGCCGTTTTTACTGGTTCAGGTACGCCAGGGTCTAAGTAATACACAATGGGTTCGACCGGTTCACTTACAGCCAGACTCGGATCTTTTTTTATTAACCGATGGCGTGGAATGTAACGCACATACATAGACTCATCGAGCCCTGCTGCATAATTTTTATGCTCCACACTCCAATAACCCGATTGCGGGCTGAATTTACGTGGCGTGTAATTGTCATCAGGCAATTTGATTAATGAATGGTGCATATGCACGGTTAGCGCGTATGGATCAGCACTCACTTGGCGCACATATTCACCTGGTTTAGACCCTTTAAAGGTGAGAATGGCTTCAAGTTCAGTATTTTTTACAAATGCTTTTGAGCGATTCATAAATACCGCACTGCGTGACTCATCAAGGCTAAACTGCCCTTGCTTGCGCGCAGCTAAAGTACGGCTTACGCCATGTACATCGCTTAGTAAATAGGGGGTGTAATCAATTAATGCAGCATTGTCATCTTGCGCGACAACTTTAAAACCCGCCAAAATACTGGATGCAAACGCTTCTTTAACGCTTTGCTGCTCTGCTAGATTACTTGTGTTTGCACGGTAGTAAGTATTTACAGCGCGCAACATAACCTTATTGCCAAAGCGCTCAAACTGTACCAAATAAGTACCGCCTAATTGGCCTCTATCTAAACCTATGTCGTTAGAACCAACGCCATAAGGCAAGCTATGTTGTAGTAAAAATTGTTGTTCAAGTTTATCAACCTTTAAATACACATTGCCGTTTTGCGTATCGTAAAAGAAAGAAAAATAACCCGGGAAATGGTTCATTTTTTCAGTAAATTCGTCAATAGACTTAATTGCTGCGTGCGCTTGAGTTATCATACAGAGCAGCACAGTAAAGAGTATGTAACTTAATCGTGATATTTTTTGCATAATCTTATCTTTGTTATTAGCGTTTTAAATGCGATGTAGGTACCCCATTATAAGGGGTTATTTATACAATACAGTTATTTAAGACGAATTTCAGCGCTCTAAACTAATCTCTCTCACATTATGATTAGTTTTAACACGTTATCAGGAAAAAAGAATGCGTAGACTCCCACCAGTATTACTAGAAGATGGCTGTTCAAGAGAACTTTTGTCGTTAATTCGTACTATTTTAGCGGCATGTAAAGAAATTTCATTTCGCGTCGGTCAAGGTGAATTATCGGGCGTATTAGGCTCAACCCTCGATGAAAACATTCAAGGCGAAACACAAAAGAAACTCGATGTACTGTCTAATCAGTTATTAAAAGATATATTGCTGGAGTCAGGCACAGTTAAAGCGATTGCCTCTGAAGAAGAAGATTATACCGTTGCCGGTAACCCAGATGCCGAGTACATTGTTGCATTTGATCCACTTGATGGCTCGTCAAATACAGATATTAACTCACTTGTAGGTACTATTTTTTCGATTATGAAAGCACCTGTGGGCTCAGATGCTGCTGATGAAAAGATTTTTATGCAACCTGGGCATCAACAAGTGGCTGCAGGTTACGTACTGTATGGCCCATCAACTATGCTTGCGCTAACAACGGGTAAAGGTACACGCATGTTTACCTTAGATAAAACCCAAGGTAGCTTTTTACTTACTCAAGATTTTGCCGCTATTCCTGCTAAAACTAATGAATTTGCAATTAATGCCTCAAACCAGCGCCACTGGGAACCAGCGATGCAAAACTACATTAATGACTTACTTGCCGGAGATACAGGCCCTCGCGCTCAAAACTTCAATATGCGTTGGATTGCTGCAATGGTTGGCGATGTGCACCGTGTACTTAGCCGTGGTGGCTTATTTACTTACCCAACTGATACTAAAGATCCTAATAAGCCTAATAAACTGCGTTTACTTTATGAAGCAAACCCAATGGCAATGCTAGTAGAGCAAGCAGGTGGTATTGCTTCAACAGGCACTGAGCGTATTATGGATATTCAGCCTGATGCCATCCATCAGCGTGTTGCGGTTATTTTAGGCTCTAAAGACGAAGTAGAAACTTGCTTGAGCTATCATAAGTAAACTTTAAGAACAGGTTTTAGGTTTCAGGTGTCAGCTAGAGATTAGCCCAGTAGTGGTTACTAACATCTGAAAACTGTTGCTTAAAACCTTTCATACTTTCTGATAACCACCTGCTACTGTTGTAACAGCTTTAACAACTGTGCGAGCTTTTGATGAGTCAACTCGCCCATTTGCTCGCTATTACTTAGCGCGTAAATAACGCCTTCATGCTCGGCGCAATTTATGTCATCTCGCGACTCAATAACATTTGCCCACAGCTGTAAATCGTCAATATCAATTTCTTTATTGAAACAACGCGTAAGTACATTAATTAGTACAGGCTTTGTGAGTGTGTACAGGTAGATTTTATTGCTTGCTGCGGTTGAAACAATCACACTAATGGCACTATCTCTTTGCTCACCAAAAGTAATAAATTCAGCCAATGCTTTTTGTATATTCATAATGTTTGTTATTCTTGCTGCTCTACTGTTAATAAGACCTAAAATGACCCAGATAAACTGCAGCCAATGTAATACAACGCTTAACTGTAATGTTAATGATATAACCGCATGTTGGTGTTATCAGTTACCCGCTATTTTACCACTCGATGATACAGCAACCAGCTGCTTATGCCGATCATGTACTCTTGCTAAAATTAATTACTATTTAGAGACTATATACACCCAGCCAATTAAAACCCAAATAGCTTTCGCTAAACAATTTAGGAGTAATGATAATTTAATTGAAGGGTTAGATTACACCATGCAAAATAGTTACATGGTGTTTAGTAAGTGGTATTTTTTAAAACGGGGTACTTGTTGCAAAAACGGGTGTAAAAATTGTCCCTACAATTAATCTACTATCCCGCTGCAATTGGCAGTGAACTGTCGGCTCCCCATTCACTCCACGAGCCATCGTATACACTTAAATTACTATAACCGCATTCATCGGCAAACAGCGCAAGCGCACAGGCAGTAACACCAGAGCCACAGCTAAATTGTAAGTGGGTTGCATTACCGACTAATTCACTAAACTTTGCCTGTATAAAGTCGAGTGATTTTGCCTCGCCATTTTCTAATAGACTAGTTAAAGGTAGCGAATAGCTATTAATAATATGGCCGCTGCGCATTCCGGCTCTTGGCCCACTACTTTTGCCGGTAAAGCGCTCATAAGCGCGTGCATCTAAAATAACTGTATTGGCATCCTCAGTAGCACTTAGCACCTGTTTTTTATCAATAAAGTAATCAGGCCGGTATTGAGCAATAAAATCGCCTTTTAATGATGCTTGTGTATAGTTTGATTCAACCGGAAGCCCGAGTTCAAGCCACTTGGCTAAACCGCCACTGAGGACTTTTACGTTATCAAACCCCATGGCTTTAAACATCCACCAAGCTCTAGCTGCACTGAATAACCCTGCATCTTCATAAATCACCACGCGTGAATCGTGATTCACTCCCGCTTTTTGCATCACCTGAGTAAATTGTTCTGCACTACACAAGGTATTGGGTAATGGGTTTGAAGTATCTGCGAGTTCTTTTTTGATATCAAATCGTTGTGCTTTAGGTAGCATAGCAACGGGTGAGTACTCCCCCGCAGCTGAGGGACGTAACATACCCGCATCAAATACGACTAAATCTGCACCATTATAGAGTGCAAAAAGTTGCTCACAACTAATCATATTTTTCATATTGTCTGTAGCTATTATCTGTTTAATAATTGATAGTTATCATCTTAGCAAAAAAATAAGCCTCTTCTCAGTACTCGTTTATAGAATAATGATTTGCTTAATTTAAATTTTAATAACTTTAATTCCGCACAGCTTCACACAATGCTAGACTTAAAAAAATAAAAAAATAAAAAAATGCTTATAGATATGACTGTACCTATTTATGTAATTAATATGAAATGTTGCAAAGATCGATGGCTAGAAACCCAAAACAAATTAAACACATTAAATATTAATGCCCAAAGGTTTGATGCAACTATTGGTAGAGAGCTCTCGGAGCAAGAAATTAAAATATGGTATTGCCCAAAAAAAAATAACAAACAATACCATCGTGATTTAACCTCGGGTGAAATTGGTTGCTATATAAGCCATATGAGAGTTTGGCAAAAAATAGTTGATGAAGCGCTCCCAATGTGTGTAATTTTGGAAGATGATTTATCTATCCAATCGAGTTTTAGTCGCATAATAGAAGCCGCTGAAAAATTACAAAACTGGGATTTTATAAAACTTTCTGATAGCCGAAATTTAGCATTTGTTGATACACAATCCCTTGAAAGTAAATTTGTTTTAGGAAATTACCTTAAAGCCCCAAGTGGAGCTCAAGGGTATATGTTATCTCTAGAAGGTGCTAAAAAACTTCTGCGCAGAAAGCCATTTTTTAGACCTGTTGATGTTGATATGCAATTTCATAGTGAAATAGGGCTTAATATGATCGGTATCAAGCCATATCCAGTCGCCACCAGTGGCCAATTTGAAAGTGAAATAGCAAGGGCAAATTCAGGTAGGCATTCTAATAAAAGTACATTTATTAGAAACTTAAAACACAGGTTAAACTTATATATGCAACGCAAAAAAATATCAGCGGATCTATCAGTTATAACTAAAAAGTTATAACTGTAGTTCAATATATTCGCTGTATGACTGCGATCGGTTAAATCTTAATAATTTCGCCACGCAATGGCGCCATTTTAGCTAAAATTTTATTTTGCACTGTATGTGGGATATTTTGCTCGTTCATTGCATTTATTAATAAATCGACAACGTGATTGAAGTCTTTTTCGTTTATGTTCATGCCTGTATGAATAGCAACCATAGAATCACCTTTATATTCACAAGGGCCCTCCACCAGCGAACATAAATGGCTAATAAACCCTTGTCGAAAATGGCTAATATTACTGTGTTCAAAGTAATGAAATACCTGCTTGTCATTACCTATTTGGGCAATAAAACTGTCAGTTAACTTTTCAAGCCCAGCTTGTTCGCCTAGTTGCTGATACAAAGAGGTATTAGGCTGTGTTGTACACCCTAAAAGTAAGCTTAAACAACAAAAAATAAATACACTAATTTTCATTACCAATACCCCGTTACGGATAAATACCAGCCGGTTTGTTTGTCAACACCAGCAATCCGCCCTAAGTCTAAATAGGCCGCCGTTACACTGACATGTTTATTAGGCATCCACGCTATAAATAAATCGCGCCAATCTTGTTCGCCTAAACCTAGGTTATTGGCTTTTTGTCGATATTCAACACCAATGGCAAGTTCACGACTTACAAAAACTGCACTACTTGCTTCTACTAAAATATGGCTGCCCTCATTAGCCCCGCCATATCCTAACAGTCCTAGCTGATTGGCTTTACTGTAGCGAGTAGTCACATTCCAAAACCAGTTGTACCCAGCAAGTGCGCCCAAATGTAATTTACTGGCGGCTAGGTACACATCTGTACCACTGGTATTTTTTGCGCCAACTAACTTTGCTACTGTGCCATCCTCTAGTGATTTATGCTGTAAACCCATGCTTAGCTGGGGCCACTTACTGTATACTATATCACCATATAAACGAATTTTTGCCCCAGAAATTGACTGCTCTATTTCTGTATTGAGCGCAGGCACATCAAACTGCTGCACTGCATAACTGAGCTCAACTCGATTGAATAGGTTTAGTTGCATGCCGCAGGCATCAAGACGGTAGTCAGTAACATCAGCACGACTACAAAAACCATTAACAGCCCATTCGTCTTCACTGGCATACCCTGCTAATTGTGCCCAAGGAACTAATCCGCCACCTGCACTGCCTTCAATTTGAGACACCCCTGGTGTTGCTAATAATTTCCCCGTAGCAGCCATACTTAACGCACTACAAAATGAGAGTGCCAAGGCGAATAATAACTTAATGTACACGCTGATATTCCTCTAACCATTGTTCTAATTGCTGCGCTTTTAAAGGGCGACTTAAATAGTAACCTTGCGCATGATCGCATTGCATTTCGTGAAGCATTGATAAAGACTCAGCGGTTTCTACCCCTTCAGCCACAACAGAAAACCCCAATTGGTGACCCAGTGTGATTGAAGAGCGCACTATGTATTGATCTTTTTGTGATTCGTGCAGAGTTAAAATAAAGCATTTATCTAACTTAAGCTCATCAATAGGTAACATTTTTAATCGCCCCAATGATGTTTGTCCGACACCGTAATCGTCTAATGAGATTTTAACGCCAATAGTTTTTAAGTTCTCTAACGCTTTGATACCTTGGGCTTCATTTTCAATCATATCGCGCTCCGTCAACTCAATAGTGACAGAGCTTGGGTTTACTTGGTATTTATTTAAGGTGGCTAGCAACGAAGCGTGAAAACCTGAATGAGCAATATCTTGGGCAGAAACATTAATAGCGGCTTGTAAATGAATATCCTTTTTTGACCAATCGGCTATTTGTGCAATCACAGTCTCGACAACCCAAGCGGTCAGCTCTACTATTAACCCTGACTGCTCGGCTAAATCAATAAAGACCTCAGGCGAGACCCAGCCACCATCTTTTCGTTGCCAACGAATAAGAGACTCTACCTTATCAATTTTCTGACTTTTAATATTCAATTTAGGCTGATAGGTCATAAATAATTGTCCATTATCATCATCAATTGCTTGTTTGAGTTCATCAAGCATAATTAAACGGTCTAAATGCGCCTCATCTTCACCGTCTTGATAATAATGTAAGCTTTGCTGACTCGTTGTAGCTGCATCTACAGCAATGAGTACACGTCGCATTAAATCGTCTGCTTTAGTCCCTTGCTCTGGGTATTGCACAATACCAGCATTAAAGCGTAAGCTTATTTTTAAATTTTTAACCTTGTAAGCTAGCTGTAATTGCTTGAGTAAATCAGCCACTGCACATTTTACCTGCTCAACCTCTGCACAAGGGTAAACCGTTAAAAATTCATCGCCACCAATACGGGCATGAAAACCACCTAGCTCATCAGAAAATTGACGAATACGGTTTGCCACTGCAATTAAACATCCATCCCCTACTTGTGGACCAAGCTTATCGTTTATATGCCTTAAGCCTTTTATATCAATAGCAACAAGCGTGTACCGCGCATCATTAGTGAGCCGCTTAGCTAATAAATCTAACATAGCAGAACGGTTATAAAACCCTGTTAAAGTATCGTGATGTGCTTGAAAACTTATTTGCTGCTCACGCTTATTAATATCATTACCCATGTTATTAAAAGCATTCACGAGCGTTTCTATTTCACTGCTTTGCTTTTTACCTTCAAATTTAAAGCGGTAGTCGCCTTTTGCAAACTGTCTGGCAATAACCGCTAACTGTGAAAGTCCTGTCGTTAAATTATTTGCTAACAAACTACTGGTGATCACACCAAATAACATAGTTAAAACAGCGAGTGTGATCAGCGTTAATAATAATTGCTCAATATCGCGATAACTCGAGGTTAAATCTGCGCTAAGCAGTAAGGTTATCGGATGCGATTGTAAAGAGGGTAAAGCTATTTGTTCGTTTTCATAGGCCAAGTATTCGGCAAAAAAACGAGCCGTAGTTTTATTGTTAAAGTAAGTTATTGGTTGAAAGTTATCTGGTTGGGATACTAGCGAGCTTGTTGTAAAATCATCTAATTGCGCAACAAAACTAACCTCCATTCCGGTTAAGCTTTTTAGCTCAGTAGCCACTGCAGATGTTATTTTAAATCCGACCAAACTGTAAGCTATGGTTCTGGGAGTTTTAACGGGCAATAAAATCACTTGGTACAGCTGGTTATTTAACACCACAAAGCTCGATTGCTCAGAATTATTTAATAACTCATCCATTAAGGGCTGTAGGTTATCGGCAAAATTTTGTGCATTAACATTAGCTGATACTAACCGCCCTGATAAATCGAGCAACAGCATAAGATCCGCATTGATCCGTTGACTGTGGTTGTATAACACACTGCTAATAGTGGCGGCATCACGAGTTGCAACCGCTTGCTTAAAACCAAAATCAGCGGTTAACACCTTTGCGGCTGTTAATAATAAGCCCTCTTTTGATTTTAAATATTGTTTATAAACGCTTTGCGCTACCGTTATATTTTGTTGCACTTTTTCTGCCTGAAATTTACTGGTAGACCACCAAAAGCTCAGTAAACTAACCAAGGTAGTGAGTAATACCAAGCCAACGCAAAGCGTTGTAATACGGCTGCGTAAATTATTGGCCATTGCCTTCCCTAAATTGACTGCCAAAGGTATTACGTGGTGCAGGGGTAGATGTATTTATAGTTATTAATAACGGGCTGGGTGATTCTATATTAAACTGTTTTTTATTATCCAAGGGAGCTGTTTGTAGTGAATGCCAAACACTGGCTTGCACAGGAAAAGTGTCTACTTGCAGCTTTATCTGGCCTTGCTCGTTACTGGTATACACATGACTACTGTTAGCGACATATATATAGCCCACCATGGAGTCATGAATATTGCAGCCTAGAACAACAACACCTTGATTATCAAACTTAATAGGTTCTTCTGGCTGGCCAGAATAAAGCTTTAATTGAAAAGGTTTAGCTTTTGAAAAAGAATAAACATGGTGGCGAATATTATCGCTATTTGGAAAGTCGACGTACTGACCTTGGTGTACAATAAGCAACTCTGGAGAAAACTGTTTATCAACTTGATCCATTACCGGTGTGGGTAAATTGCCCGAAGTTTTTGAAGAAGGTAAATGATTTATTTCTACGACAGCATTAGGCAATACTTGGTCATTCTGATCTTTAATAACCAAATTAATGGTATTACCAAAAGCCGATACACTAAACAATACACCCAGTACTAATAAATAACGACGTTTTGCAATAACTTGCCATGCTCGCTCTAACATAACCACACCCAAAAATTCACCATAGGTTAAGTTAATTAGAGACGAGCACTAATTGCAAGAATTATAGCTCAGTTACTTAAAATACATACTTTTTCATTAGTTAAAATGAGCTTTGCTATATCTGTCTACTTACTACGTTATTTAACGATTAAACCGTAATCAGCATCTAAAATAGCAATCACTTCTTGGCGCGGATCATTAGGTATAATAATCTCTTTACCAATAATTTTGCTCGCGATGCCCACATAAGTGTCAGACACTTCAAGCATTACTGACTCAGGTAAAATATAATCTTTTGCTAACTGCTCACGTTCAGCCATACGGTCTTTATTTAATAACACATCACTCTCTGGTACGTTATTAATTAACAGCTGACGGAAACCTTCCTTTGAGTTTTCAACAATCTTGCCATTTTTATAAGATGCTTCATCCCAAATACGCGATGAATCGGGTGTCCCTACTTCATCAATATAAATAAGTTGCTGCGCACCATTTAAATCTTCTACATAACCAAATTCAAATTTGGTATCAACAAAAATTTGCCCTAGCTTAGCTAACTCACTACTGATTAACTCGAACCCTTCAACCAATAATTTTTCGTATTTGGTGACATCGTCAGCCGATTTAAAATTAAAAACATCTAAGTTGTTTGTAATATTTTCACGAGTGATGTTTACATCATCAACGGCAGGAATATCAGCAACCCCTTCTATAATCCCCTTAGTAGAGGGAGTTATAAGTACTTGCTCAAGCTTTTGATTCGCTTTTAAGCCTTCGGGAAGTTGCAAACCACAAAAGTGTCTTTCGCCTTTGGCGTAGTCGCGCCACATACTACCGGTAATATATTGACGAGCAATCGCTTCAACTTTAACTGTACTGGCTTTACGAACAATCCATACGTATGGATGAGGAATATCAACAATATGATTACCCGCCAAACCGGCTTCATTAAACATGTTAAACCAATGAGCAGCCACTGAGTTTAATGCAATCCCTTTACCAGGAACGCCATTTAGGCCATTTTCACCTTGCCATATGCAATCAAAAGCAGAAATTCTGTCTGAAATAACCATAATGGCTAATTCAGTATCGGCAGGAACGTTATAGCCTTTTTCATTTATTAAGCGTTTGCTATCTGCATCAGTTAACCAATAAACTGAACGCACTTTGCCACTGTGTACTTTACCTTTAGTACGAATGGGTAAGTCATCGTTTACGTCTAAAACTTTATAGCTAGTCATGCTATCTCCGGGGTTTGGCATGCTCAAAGAGCAAAGTATGGAATTGGGGTTAGGCGCTCTATAATAATCTAGCCAACCACAAAGCTCAATCTTAGGCTAAAAACAAATCATCTCAGTATATTTATCTAGCTGGCGCATTGGGGTAAACTTGCATGATTACTTGCCCTAAGGAGCTAACTTGAACTATTTAACTGCCACTAAGAATAAGAAATATTTAATGTATATTTCTCAAAATTATTCCTATGCTATTTTAAGGCCTTTGCAAACAGAAATATTAGCTCAAGGAGGGGAAGTTAAATGGTTTTTAGAAGGTGATAATGTTAATCCTGACTTTTTGAAAAGTGATGAAAAAACACTAAATTCTATTCATGAAATAAATCAATGGGCGCCTGACGCAACCTTTGCACCAGCGAACTCTATCCCTACATTTTTTCCCGGAAAGAAAGTGGCTGTTTTTCACGGCTTTGATGCTGGAAAGCTAAATAAAAAAGGCCAAAACGATCACTTTAAAGTGCGGGGCTGCTTTGATTTATATTGTACACAAGGCCCAAATACAACGGCTCCATTTACGGCGTTACAAAAAAAATTGGGTTATTTTAAGGTAGTAGAAACAGGTTGGCCTCCCCTAGATCAATTTTTTAACGGTAACTCAAAGCCTAGCCACATTGATGAAATAGACTCTCGCCCAACAGTATTGATCTGCTCTACATTCTCAAAACGCTTATCTCTTGCACCTAAACTTTATGAACAAATAAAACACTTTAGTGAAAGCGGTAAATGGCGACTCTTAGTTCAGTTTCATCCTAAAATGGCACAAGAGTGGGTTGATAAATACAAAGCGTTAAGTAATGACAATCTAACCTTTGTTGAAACAGACAATGTTATTCCTTTATTACAATCTGCTGATGTAATGCTGTGCGACACTTCATCCATATTACTGATGTTTTTGGTACAACGAAAACCAGTTGTAACGTTTTGCAATAAAGCACCTGAAAAACACTTACTTAATATTACGGATAAAAATAACGTTGAAGCCGCAATAGACTACGCACTAACTTACCCAAAAGAACTTGTAGATAATATTGAAGCTTTTTGCCAAGAGTTACACCCATACACAGATGGTAAGTCAAGCCAACGAGTACTTTGCGCAACCAATGAACTGTTGCATAGTGATGAAAAGCTCAAAGCTAAACCGCTTAATTTTATTAGACAATTTAAAATGCGCAAAAGACTTAACTATTGGGGTTGGTAAGCCGTTATGATCAACCTTGAGAATGTCTCTTTCAAATGGCAAAAAAGCGCAGTCATCCCGACTCTCGCTATTAAGCAGCTTACGATTAATGCCGGGGAACATGTTTTTTTACATGGTCCAAGCGGCAGTGGTAAATCTACCTTACTAGCGCTACTGGCAGGCATTAATGTAACCACTAGCGGCCAACTTTGTGTTTTAAACCAAAACCTAAGTGCGCTCACCAACGCACAGCGCGATGTATTTAGAGCGGACCATATTGGCTATATTTTCCAAAACTTTAATTTACTACCTTATTTAACCCCATTAGAAAACGTGTGTTTAGGGTGCCAATTTTCGAAAAAACGTCAGCAACACGTGCTCAGCCAAGCCGATAATTTAGAGAGTGAAGCAGCCAGATTACTCAATGCACTGGGGTTAGAGCCGCACTTTCATAATCAAAATGTTGCCACTTTGAGTATTGGGCAACAACAGCGAGTTGCTGCAGCGCGGGCATTTATAGGCAGCCCTGAACTTATCATTGCCGATGAGCCTACTTCAGCACTTGATACGCAAAATCGTGAAAGCTTTATTAAGCTGCTATTTGAACAAGCAAAAAAAAGTAACAGCACGCTTGTTTTTGTCAGTCACGATGAAACATTAAAGCCACTCTTTAGCCGCACAATCGACTTAGTAAGTTTACAAGGTGATGTATGATTTTATTTAAACTTGCCTATAAAAGTTTGCTCAATAGACGTGCCAGCGTATTACTGACATTGCTCACTATTGCGATTAGCGTCATGTTATTACTCAGTATTGAGCGAGTTCGCGTAGATGCTAAAAGTAGTTTTAGTAATACCATTTCGGGTACCGATTTAATTGTTGGCGCACGCACTGGCGATATTCAATTACTCCTCTCCTCGGTGTTTAGAATTGGCCATACCAACAATGGGGTGAGTTGGCAAAGCTATCAATACATAACAAAACAGCGCGGGGTTAAGTGGAGCATTCCTATCAGCCTTGGAGATAGCCATAAAGGTCAAGCAGTTTTAGGCACCACACTCGATTATTTTAAGCACTATCGATTTGCTAAAAAACAACCCTTAGCATTTGAACAAGGACAGGCTTTTTCTAGCATCAATGAAGTTGTTATAGGTAGTGAGGTTGCAAGTAAACTGGCCTATAAAATTGGTGATGAAATTGTGATTTCTCATGGCATGGGCAATACTAGCTTTCATCATCATGATGATAACCCTTTTAAAGTGGTTGGTATCTTAAAGCCTACCGGTACCCCGGTGGATAAAACCTTGCATGTGCCACTGGCGGCAATTGAGCTGATCCATGGTGGCGGCCATCATGATCATGACGATCATCATGATCACTCGAGCCATGCATTAATTGGGCACCCAAAACAAATTACCGCCTTTTTAATGGGCTTCGACTCACCGCTTTATACGCTACAAATTAGGCGTAACATAAATCAATATAAACAAGAGCCTCTATTAGCGATTATGCCCACAGTCACTTTAAAAGAGCTTTGGGAAATGCTGGCAATAATAGAAAAGATCCTACTGCTATTTTCATTTGTGGTGGTCATTATTAGCTTGCTCGGTATGTTAACCACATTACTTGCTAACCTTAATCAACGCCGCAGAGAACTGGCAATACTGCGTTCTGTGGGTGCCCGCCCTTGGCAATTATTTTCGCTGATCAGTATGGAATCACTGCTTACCACCTTTTTAGGTTGCTTAGTAGGTTGCACTCTATTTTATGCGCTTATGGGTACGACCGCGGGTTACTTACAGAGCCAAGCTGGAGTGAGTATTAATATCAGCATGCTCTCTGACTATGAACTCACTTTGATTGGCGTTATTATGGCTGCGGGATTTATTATTGGCTTGATCCCCGCTACACGCGCTTACTTTTATTCTCTCAGTGATGGTATGAGTATAAAAATATAAACTTTAGGATGATCATGACGTTGTTTAAAGTAACTACACACTCTTTAATGCTATTAAGCGCAGTGCTAATTAGCTTTGCTAGCATTGCAAATCCACCCAAGGAAATTTTTTGGGAAGACCTCATACCCGAGGGCCATGTACAAATAGATACTCAAGCACAAGCTAATCACGAAGGCAGTGAACAAAACTGGGTGCAACCTGATTTAGACGCGCCAGTTGTTAAAGCACTTGATGGGCAGTCTGTTAGCTTACCTGGTTTTGTTGTACCTCTTGAAGGCGATAGCGAACTTATCACCGAGTTTTTATTAGTCCCTTACTTTGGTGCCTGTATTCATGTGCCCCCGCCGCCGCCAAATCAGCTGGTTCATGTGACCATTAAAGGCGGTGTCCCTATCGATAGCTTATACGATGCGATTGTTGTAACGGGTATTATTAAAACGCAAACTTGGTCTGGCGAAATCGCTCAAGTAGGTTACACAATGCAAGCTGTCGGTGTTGCTCCTTTTGAGCTTTAATTCTTAAAATAAAAAACCGCGTAGAAACGCGGTTTTTTTTAACGACTTTTTAATAAAATTAAGCGGTACCACCTACCGTTAACTGATCAATTTTCAAACTTGGCTGGCCTACGCCTACTGGTACACTTTGACCGTCTTTACCACAAACACCTACACCTTTATCAAGCGCTAAATCATTACCTACCATTGAAATTTGTTGCATAACCTCAGGGCCATTACCAATTAAGGTAGCCCCTTTAATTGGCTGGGTGATTTTACCATTTTCAATTAAATACGCTTCTGAGGCACTAAATACAAACTTACCCGAGGTGATATCCACTTGGCCGCCACCAAAATTGGGAGCAAACACGCCTTTTTTAACCGTGCTGATAATATCAGCTTGGCTATGCTCACCGCCTAACATGTAAGTGTTGGTCATACGTGGCATAGGTAAATGCGCGTATGATTCACGACGAGCATTACCTGTTGGGTTTACCCCCATTAAACGCGCGTTCATTTTATCTTGCATATAGCCTTTTAAAATACCGTTTTCGATAAGTACGTTATAGGCTGCAGGCGTACCTTCGTCATCTACATTAAGTGAACCACGGCGATCGGCCATAGTGCCATCATCAACCACAGTACACAGCTCTGAAGCGACTTTTTGACCTACTTTACCGCTAAACGCAGACGCGCCTTTACGGTTAAAGTCTCCCTCTAGGCCATGACCTACGGCCTCGTGCAACAACACGCCTGGCCAGCCATTACCTAATATCACTTCCATAGTACCCGCTGGGGCATCAATAGCTTCTAAGTTTACTTTAGCTTGACGAACGGCTTCTTCTGCAAAACCCATCCAACGCGGCTTACCATCTACCAGCTCTTTAAAGTAACCATAATCTAGGCGCGCACCGCCACCAGCACCGCCACGTTCACGACGACCATTTTTCTCTAGCAATACAGAGCAGTTTAAACGGATCAGTGGGCGAATATCGGTAGCAAAGGTGCCATCGCTGGCTGCAATTAATACTTCTTCGTATACCGCAGACATTGAGCTAATGACTTGCTCAGCATCTGGGGCTAATTCGCGAATATAGTTTTCAAGCTCACGTAACAAATTAACTTTATCGGTATCGCTCATGCTAGAAATTGGTTGATGTGGCGCGTACTGCTCTTTAGCAGCCACGTCACTAAATACTTTAACCGCTTTATCTTCACCTGCATCGGCAATACTTCGTGCTGCCGTGGCTGCTTTGTTTAACGCTTCAAGATTGATTGCGTCTGAATACGAGAAACCGGTTTTTTCACCGCTTACAGCCCGCACCCCCACGCCACGCTCAACGTTATAAGACCCTTCTTTAACAAGGCCGTCTTCTAATACCCAAGACTCATGATGACTCGATTGAAAATAAAGATCGGCATAATCAACTTTGTGCTGGTGAATATAAGCTAATGTTTTTTCGAGTTCTTCTCGATTTAGCTGGCTGTCGTGTAATAAATGCTGTTCAACCGAATTCATAATAATGGCTCTCTAAATCGTTGGTGAGATTGCAGCGGCATATCTCGTCTAATTTTGTGTAACTGGTTTAAATCTACGGTGCAACTAATAAAACCAAGCCCTGTTGATTTTTCACTTAATGTTTCACCCCAAGGCGATAACATGAGGCTGTGACCATAAGTTTGCCTACCGTTTTCATGCACTCCATATTGCGCTGCAGCAATAACATAGCACTGCGTTTCTATTGCACGTGCTGCAAGTAGCGGCTGCCAATGCGCTTTACCTGTTGGAACAGTAAACGCACTGGGTACTAATATAATTTCGGCGCCTTTGCGAACTAAGGCATTAAATAAACCAGCAAAACGCAAATCATAACATACTGTTAAACCAATTTTACCAAAGGGCGAATCAACAACCACAACCTCATCGCCGGCTTGAGTAAAATCGGATTCTCGGTAGCTGCCGGTCTGGTCATCTACCTCAACATCAAACAAGTGTATTTTGTTATAGCTTGCAACAATATTGCCTTGATTATTAAATAAATGAGAGGCGGCGTAATACTTATGCTGGTTATATGGCTCTGGTAACGTGCCAGCGTTTAACCAAATGTTGTGTTTACGGCACAATTCACTGAGTTGCTGTTTGTACTGTTCAATACGCTGTGACACTAAAAGCGTATCACCTGCGTGTTTACTAAACACTAAAAACGCTTCTGGTAGACACACTAGCAGCGGGCGAGCTGTCGGTAAGGTTTGTAATGCCTGTTTTAATTTTGCAATATTATCATCAGGGTTTAAGCCTGAGCACATTTGCAATGCGATAATCGCAGGAGCTGAATTTATACCTTGTTTATTCATTGTGTCGCGCTAACCCCGGCATCTTTAAGCTTTAACTCTGAGGATGCTTGTGGCTGACTTTGTGCTGCTTGCGGTAAAGTCACCTCTCGACTTTTACGATCTAACTCTTGTACCTGAGGATCGTTCATTTTGCCTGTTACTTTAAAGTTGATCTCTGAGATCACTCGGGCAGAGTGAATCACTTTATCAATTGCTAAAGCTGCAAGCCCCGTTACTGGATTAACCATCCAAGCCACAATCACCGGAATGCTCGAGGTTACTTGTGGTGCCACGGCTAAGTCGTAGTCAATTTCGAGAGTATTTAAATTTGCATACCCTTTTATAGAGAGATCGGCAGGTACCCCATCCATTTTAGTATCTTGGGTATAGGCAATGCCTTTATCTATCTGCATGGTGCCTTGCATGCTGTTATAAAAAAAGCCTTTAGAAAATACATCTCTAAAATCAAGCTTTAGCTTACGCACTAATGAATCAAGGCTCAGTAATGAGAATACGCGTGCACCTCCATCACTGATTTCAGTTAAATGGCCTTCGCCTAAATCCCAGCTAATTTCACCATCTAAACTGGCAATGTCTAAATCATAAGGTGCCGCTTGCCAATTTAGCTGATAATTTAGATTGGCGTTTGAGTCTTTAATAGTAGTGGTAATATCAAACTCATTAAATAAGGCGCCAATATCATTACTTTTAAGTTCACCGCTCATCGCCGTTAGGCCATTCTGCCATTGCCCTTTAGTCCGTAATATATGGTCGCCCTTATCAACCACTAGTTCAGAAATAAGCAGCTTTTTACCATCGCCTAACAATGAGGCGCTTACCTTATCAAGCTGATAATGACTTACTTTACAATCGGCACATTCAAATTCAATAGCCGGTAATTTTGTAAACCATGCAAGTTGTTCAGGGGTTGATTTTTCGCTCGGTTGCTCTGATTCTGTATCTAAAAAATTAAGCCTTAAATAATCGCTATTAATTCGAATCGGCTGACTTGATTGCCCGCTAGGTATAAATACTTCGGCTCTTAACTCTTTGGCATTGAGCTTTAATTGCAAATTATTATTTAGGGGCGATAAACGCATATCAAAATCATTAAACTGCATGCCACTCACGTTAAAAGAGTTAATATTCGCAACCACTTCATGTAAAGGCGGCATCACGCCCGGCGAGGCACTGTCAGGCTGCGCTTTAGCTACATTAATAATTTGATCAATTAAATCAATCCAAGGTAATAACTCACTCTGCGCTAAATTAATACTCACCGCTAAATTTTGTGAGTTAAGCCCTAAGTCTTTTTCACCGATGATAAAATGAGCGTTGGTAAACTGCGATTGAGTATTGTCTAGAATAGCATTGAAATAAAATAACTCATTAATATTTGCAGTGATCAGATTAGAGATATCATCACCTTGAATAACCGCACTCAGAGGCCAAATTTGCTCACTGCTTTTTGTATATACTCCTGGCAAGGAACTATTTAAGCCAATAAGTGGCGATTCAACTTCGGCACGATAGTTAAACCCTTGCTCGGTAAAATTAAGCTCTAAAGCAATATCAACGTCACTTTGCCCGCTTAAGTAACCATCTAAAATACCTTGACCATGGTTTATGAGTGTTTGCGCATCAAGCTGAGCATTTATATTTATATTAGCGCGATAATCCTCTGCGTTTGCGTCACTAGTGTAGTTAATCATTAATGGCATACCAAGCCATGTAGCCGTAGCATCGGTGAGGTTTATTTGTTGATTATTAAAGCTAAGCTCACCCTTTAAATGCTCAAGCGAAATACCGGGAGCAGAAATATAAAGAGATGCGTCGAGTAAATTAACCTTACCAGTTACACTCGCTCCGCCCTCAAATTGTGAACCGATTAGCAATTCAATATTTGCGCTGGCAAGCCCCTGTCCTTGCACAACATTAAAAATATCAGCTAATGGATTTGCTAAAGGCGTGGCGACAAAAAAATCGTGCATTTTTTCAAGCTCAGCTTGCTTATCAATACTAACCACCAATGGCGTATCGCCCATTAAGTCATCAATACTCACATGTACACTACTGCCAACGTCAAGGTTTACCAGTTGGCCTTGCTGGCTATAAATATCCATTCGCTGATTTGCAAAATGCAGCTTTACACTGGCATTTGTGACTGCTGGCCAAGCCGGATCGAATTGATAGGTAGCATTATCTATTTGCGCTAAAACATCAAACTGCCCAGAACCATCGTCAAATGGAAAGCCTGATAATGGACCAGAAAATAACACCTGAGCATTTGTTACTTCACCTGATTTTATTGCGCCATTTAAATAACTAACTAACTCAGGGCTCATTAACGTTAAAGGAAAATAATGACCGGCAATACTGGCATCGGGGGCAAATGCTTCGGCATATAAATCTAAGCGAGGCGTCTTACCTAAACTTAATTGCATCTGCGCGCTTAAGGTCACTTCATTGTTATCAAACCACAGGTTATCACTGCTAATATGCCAATCGCCTGAACGCTTAGCTAAATCTAATTCAATGTTTAGCTGGTTATAGTCAATATTATTACTAAAACTAGCACCTGTAATTAAGTGGCTGTTTTCACCAAAAATAGTGATCCGGCCATATTGCTGATTAACCAATCCATCAACCCTTAAGGATTGAGCGGCGGGTACGGCGTTTTTCTCTTGCCAGCTAATTTCATCGGCTTCAAACCATAGTTGCCATTGCTTTGCATCGGCAAACTCTAGATACGCGTTTTTTATTTCACCACTGGGTTGGCGAGCTAAAAAAGGAGTTAAATCAGTAAAATTAGTTAATTCTGCTAAATCATTTAATAGGGCTAAATCGAGTTGCTGTAGCCATATTTTATTTTTCTTGCCTAATAAAGCTTCAAATTCGAGGCTAGGCCACGTTATTTCGTTGGTACTAAACGCTAAGCCAGTGCTTTTTAACCGCCAGCTATTTTGCTCAGGGTATAAATGAAATCCCCCTTCACTTAGGCTGACTTTTTGTGTTTGCTCATTGAGTTGCCAATTTACCGCACTCGGTAACCACTGTACTTTTACGTCACTTACTAAGCCTTGTTCTAACCTAAGCCATGCTTGTAAATTTAAATCACTATGCAGTTGCTGCTTTTGAGTATTTATATACTGGGCTAACCAATTTGACACATCAACCTGATTAGCCTGCACATACAGATCACCTACCATTTGCTCTAAGGTTTCACCTTTGAGCGCAATACGGGCATCAAAATTACCCACAGAAATACCCGGTAGCGCTAGACTACCACTGCCAAGATGCTGTTTATCTTGGTTTTGCCATACAATGTTTTCTAATAACAGTTTACGTTCTTTGTTATCTTCTAGTACAAAGCTGATGCTGGAGTTTTCTATTGCAAAGTGACCGGTTTCGCCTAAAAACAGTCCTTCTATTAATTCTTTTTGCTCAAATGAAACTTCATCTTGATCACCTGCAAATAAATTGGCGACATTAACCTTGGTATGAAAACCATTGATCACAAAGTAATTTGATTTAAACTGCAGCGACTTTAAACTTTCCCAAAGATTTAGCTCTAAACTGGTTTTAGCTATGGTTAAAGAGATAGGGGCTGTTTGATTGTCTTTAAATGATAATTCTTCGAGTACTAAAGCGGGACCATTACCTTGCCAACTAGCTGATATAGTACCTATAGATAAACTAATATCAAACCTATCATCAAGGTAGCTTTCTATATCTCCTTTATAATCGTTCGCGTAGGGTAAGGTGTATTTTAAAATAGAAACAATCACGGCCAGTAGTACTAAAATTACAGCACTTATTTGCCATAATTTTCGTACACAATAAAAACAGGCCGCTTTAAATTTCATTACATCATTACCACATCAAACTGCTCTTGGCTGTATAAACTTTCAGTTTGAATATTGACCTGCTTTCCAATAAATAGTTCTAATTCGGCGAGGTTATGATACTCATCATTTAATAGCGCTTCACAAACTGCAGGCGAAGCATACACTACAAACTTATCTGCATCGTAAGCGCGATTAACACGTACTATTTCACGAAGAATTTCATAGCAGACCGTTTCAACTGTTTTTTGTGAGCCACGCCCTGAACATGCTGGGCATACATCACACAGTACATGCTCTAGGCTTTCGCGGGTACGTTTGCGGGTCATTTCAACTAAGCCTAATGCCGACAAACCATTGATATTAGATTTGGCACGATCTTTATCGAGTGCAGATTCTAATGAGTGCATTACTCGGCGTTTATGCTCATCGCTTACCATATCAATAAAGTCGATAATAATAATACCGCCCAAATTGCGCAGCCTTAGTTGACGGGCAATAGCAGACGTTGCTTCTACGTTGGTATTAAAAATAGTTTCTTCAAGGTTACGGTGACCAACAAAAGCACCGGTATTAACATCGACAGTGGTCATCGCTTCAGTTTGATCTATGATCAAATAACCACCCGATTTTAAAGTAACTTTACGATGCAGTGCTTTTTGAATTTCACTTTCTACATCAAATAAATCAAAAATGGGACGCTCACCTGGGTAATACTCAAGCACTTGTGATAACAAAGGCACAAACTCTTCAGTAAACAGCTTAAGCTCTTGGTAGGTAAGCTTAGAGTCAACACGAATGCGCTCCATATCTTCACCTACGTAATCACGTAACGTTCTAAAGGCAAGTGTAAGATCTTCATGCAAGATACTGGCTTTGCTTGTTTTTCTGCGTCTAGAGACAATTTTATCCCAGAGCTTTTTTAAAAAAGCTGCATCGTGTCTCAGCTCAGCTTCACTTGCGCCTTCAGCAGCTGTTCTGACAATAAAACTACCATTTTCATCGCCGTATTCGGCTACAATTTTTTTCAGCCTTGCACGCTCTTCTTCCGTTTCGATACGCTGACTCACCCCAACATGTGTCGCATCAGGCATAAACACTAAATACCGTGAAGGTATCGTGATATCAGTGGTTAAACGTGCCCCTTTGCTACCCAAAGGATCTTTAACCACTTGCACCATAATGTACTGACCTTGGCGAACAAGCTCACGAATATCTTGGACTTTTTTAATCGGCTCGTCGTCAACACCCTCAACGATAGAGGCACTATTAACGATATCTGAAGCGTGTAAAAAGGCAGCTTTCTCTAGGCCTATATCAACAAAAGCGGCTTGCATACCTGGTAACACGCGACTTATTTTACCTAAGTAAATATTACCCACGATACCTAAGTTACCAATACGTTCTAGCTGAATTTCTTGTAATACACCGTTTTCGATTAGGGCAACGCGACTTTCACTTGGCGTGACATTGATCAGTAGTTCTGTACTCATGCTACCCTCTTAAGAATGTATTTAATAATTGTTCTGTCTCATATAAAGGTAAGCCGACAACGGCAAAATAGCTACCCGAAATATGCGTTACAAAGCGCCCACCTAACCCTTGGATACCGTAACCACCGGCTTTATCTTGAGGCTCGCCCGTTTGCCAATAAGCATGTATTTCTTCATCACTGAGCGTTTTAAAGGTGACATCTGTACTGACCACACAACTGAGTACTTTATCTGATGTAGCAAAAGCGATGGCTGTTAACACTTGGTGCGTGCTCCCTGATAAGCGCTTTAAGGTTTGAGTAAAATCGTCTTTATCTCGAGGCTTACATAATGATTGGTTATCCATCACCACCACAGTATCACTACCTAGCACTGGCCGGTCAGTATACCCTTGCTCTACGCCCATTTGCGCCTTTAAACGCGCTAAACGCTCTACATAGTCATGCGGGCGCTCATTAGCAAGCTGACTTTCATCGGCATCAACACTAAACTGTGAAAATTCAATCCCCAATTGGGTTAGAAGCTCTTTACGACGGGGAGACGCGGAGGCTAAATATACTGCGCAAGTCATTATCTGATCCTAAAATGTCTACGGTATTTTCGAAGTAATAAAAATACCCATATCCAGCTCAACATGCCTGTTAATACAGGCCATAAGTAATGTGGGCTAAAATAAACGCCAAGTAAAAAGTGATTTAACCAAAACTGCATTAAGTGGTAAAGCGTTAAGAACAAGCCTATAAGTAGGCTTTGTTGCCACAATGAAAAATTGCGAATTTTTTGGAAGTTACTTGCAGTAACAAAAATACATACTGAATAAGTTAAGGAATTAACACCCAATGAGGAGCCTGTTGCTAAGTCAATTAATAACCCAACAACCCAGGCAGTCCCTATATTTAGTCTATGCGGTAAAGCTAAAGACCAGTACATAAGCACCAACAGCACCCAATCAGGACGAAATGGTTCAAGTGAAAAAGGTAACGGCATTAGCACCATTACTAATGCAAAGAAAATACTTAATGCGATTAAGAGCATATGACGGTTAATCATCACCCATCAACTCCTGCTGATTTAGCCATAATACCACTAGTAACCGAATTCGATCTAATTGAGCTATCGGCTCAGCAAATACTTGAGCAAAAGGTTGGCCTTCATCACGAGTTATTTCGGTGATCACCGCAACCGGATAACCTTCAGGAAAGGTACCACCTAGGCCAGATGTCACCAGCACATCACCAATACGCACATCTAAGCTATGCGGCACATGTGATAGCTTTAACACGTTAATTTTACCGATACCTTCAACCACTGTGCGCACATCGTTTCGTAATATACGCACCGGTGTTGCATGGGTAGTATCTGTAATTAACAGCACCCGCGAGGTTGTTGAACCAACTTTAGTCAACTGCCCGACTAACCCCATATCATCAATCACCGCTTGGCTTTCGCTTAAACCATCGGTGGTTCCCCGATTTATCACCACTTGGTGACTATAAGGATTTGAATGAACAGAAAGTACTTGAGCAATAATTTTACGATTGGTGTGTTTAGAGGAAGAGCCAAGTAATGCACGAAGTTTTTGATTCTCTTTTGCTAAAAACTCATACTGCTGGATTTGCTCACTTTGCAATACTTGCTTCTTTTTGAGTGCTTCGTTTTCGGTTAGTAACTGCTCACGGGTATGCAAACTTTTGGCGCTAAAGCTAAATACTTCGTAAGGTAGGTTAGCAACATAAATAAGTGGACTGACCAACGTATTCAAACTAGTACGAATGTTCTCGCCACCTTGCGTGTACTTGTCTCCAAGGATCAATACGATACTCAAAAGCACTGCGACAAAAAGTCGCAGTTGCAAAGAAACCGTTTTTTCAAACATTGATTTCATTAATCGTAACTAAAAACGTCACCACCGTGCACATCAATCATTTCAAGGGCCTTGCCGCCGCCACGTGCAACACACGTAAGTGGATCATCAGCAACAACCACTGGAATGCCCGTTTCTTCCATTAGCAGGCGATCTAAATCCTTAAGTAATGCGCCGCCGCCAGTTAACACCATACCATGCGCTGAAATATCAGATGCCAGCTCAGGTGGAGACTGCTCAAGCGCCACCATGACAGCGCTTACAATTCCCATTAGTGGCTCTTGTAATGCTTCTAAGATTTCATGCGAGTTAAGCGTAAACGAACGAGGAACGCCTTCTGCAAGGTTACGACCACGCACTTCTATCTCTACTGGTTCCTCTGTTTTAAATGCCGATCCAATTTGGTGTTTAATATTCTCAGCGGTGGCTTCACCGATTAAGCTACCAAAGTTACGACGCACATAATTAATAATGGCTTCATCGAACTTATCACCACCAATGCGTACTGAAGATGAATACACAACACCATTAAGTGAAATAATAGCGACTTCTGTTGTACCGCCACCAATATCAACCACCATAGAACCCGTTGCTTCAGACACCGGTAAACCGGCACCAATTGCAGCTGCCATTGGCTCTTCGATTAAGTAGACTTCGCGAGCACCTGCACCCATCGCTGATTCACGAATTGCACGCTTTTCAACTTGAGTAGCTCCACAAGGAACACAAATAAGCACGCGTGGGCTTGGGCGCATAAAATTATTATTGTGCACTTGTTTGATGAAGTGCTGTAACATTTTTTCAGTAACATAAAAATCAGCAATCACACCGTCTTTCATTGGACGTATAGCTTTAATATTACCAGGCGTACGGCCCAACATTTGCTTAGCTTCTGTACCTACAGATGCAACACTTTTAGGTCCACCAGCACGCTCTTGACGAATAGCAACAACTGAAGGTTCGTTTAATACAATACCTTCTTCTTTTACATAAATTAGTGTGTTGGCTGTACCTAAATCGATCGATAGATCGTTTGAAAAAATACCACGGAGTTTTTTAAACATGAGGCTGGATGACCTTTGAAATTCGTTCTTATTGTAGTTGCGCTTACTTTAACATTCTCAACACAATGAGCAATGTAAAGCGCAACCGTCTTTGTAATCATTAAAAAGAGGAAGCACCGCTTCCACATTAAATATTATCGTTCGCTCATTAAGCGAAAGCCAATATAATTAGCTCTAAAATCTGGCGCTAAAATTAAACGCGTTGATGCACGAGCAAGGCTAGAGGCAAAATTCCATGCACCTCCGCGAACAACGGCATCTTTTTTATTCCCTGTGCTGCTAGTCCATTCCCATACATTGCCTACAGTATCGTATAAGCCAAATGCATTTGCAGAGAAAGACCCTACCGGAGCCGTGCGTTTATTCGACCACTCGCTACCACACCAACCACAGTTAGCTAGGTTTTTACCAATTTCGTTACCCCATGGGTACTCTGTCTCAGTGCCTGAACGCGCCGCATATTCCCACTCAACCTCAGTGGGTAAACGATACGTTTGCGCTGTTTTATCAGAAAACCATTCAGCGTAAGCAATAGCATCATTTTTGTCAAACACACAGCAGGAAACTCATTGGTTTGCTCAAATCCTGGAGCACGCCAATTTAAGCTTGCTTCCCAAACAGGTTCGCCGTTGAGATAATATGCGCAACCTTTGCCTTTTTCAGCTTCGGTTTTATATTGCGTTTCGTTTACAAACGCTTCAAATGCGCCAACAGTCGCTTCTTTGCTCTACATAGCAAAAGATTCACTAATCGTTTTTTCAACCACGGGGCGTTCATTTTCAAGCCCATTGCCGTTTATATCACCCATTTTAAATTTACCAAAGGGGATCATCACTGCTGATGGGTCCACCATAGGTGGGCGTGTATCAACTTCCATTCCTTTTGGGCAATCTGCTTGTATTATTTGCTCTCGCTTTTTAGTCGGTGCAGCAATCGACTCTGACTTTTTTCCAACTGAGCAAAAAGCGTTCGCGTTTTCTTTAAGTCAATTCGCGCTTTATAAGGGATGTAACCTTCTTTGCGTATTTCTAATTTATGCAAACCACGTGGTAAGTTCGTCACCAAACGAGTAGAACCTACTCGAATATCATTAATAAATACTTCATCGCCGTGTACATTAGAGCGTAAGGTTAACTAAACTAATTGATCTTTCTTGTTCTCAGCGACCACTTTAGGCTTTTTATTAACTGTTTTAGCGACAACGGCAGCGGCTTTATTATCCCCATTATAGCTGAATGTTAACTGACTATCAGAGAAAGTAGTGCTATAAGCTGGCTGATAAGTATTTGCCAGCGGGGTACCATACTCTAAACAAAAACTATTATTCACACTAAGTAAGTGACATAAACGACTGCTGTTTACATCTCCGCGCATAGTAACGCTTAATTGACGTTGTAATCACCTTGCCCGCTAAATGCGCCCTTAATCACGTGACTACTTAAAATTTGTACTTGTGCCCCTGCCATGTCTCGCTTAGGTTCAACAAGACGTTTTTCTGTAAGATTTTCAAATATTTGATCTAAAAAACGTTTAGTTGCCTTTTTCAGCTCTATTTGCTGACCGCTCTGCTCACATGCCGCCAGTGTTTCAGTCCGCTTACAGTTAATGGTATGGTCAACTTCAAACGTACCCTCTCGGGTAAACTCGTTGCGTAATCGCTCTACACGCGCCGTGGTATATTGCACTTTTAAGCTTTCAATGGTGTTTTGAAGTGCATGTTTATCAGCGCGAATTTGCTCAATATCTTTTAGATGGGATGCAATTGCCGCCAATTGCATAGAAATATCATTTTTATTTTGTTCTTGATCAACAACGGCTTTTTGATAACGCGACTGTGCAGAGGTAATGTCTAGCGACGGATTATCAATTAAACGTCGATACATATCATTCATCGCATCCAACGCTTGGTTTTTTTCTTTATCAAGCTGTGTGGAACGCGTTATCAGCAATTCAAGTTGTGTTTGAAGTTGATTCTCTTCTTTTAAATATTTGCCGAGCATCGTCGTTGAACGAGTGTATTCTGTTTGTTTCGTATTAATCTCTGATTCAATTCTGTTTACAGTAGTTGTATCTTGTGCAAATACTGTGCTTGCAAAAAAGCTAGCAGAAATTAACAGAGATAAAGGAGCAATTCGCATATATTCCAGACCCAAAAAAGCGGCAATTATTTGGTTATTATTATTTTTTATAATAAAACCTTATGCTATGTACTTGAAGCACAAAACACAAGCTTTGTTCATTTATTATCTCAGTTTACAACTATTATCCCGTTTCATGCCAGTAAATAACCGTTTCATTTGTACTAAATAGCTAATTTATTTAACAACACCGAGATTTATCTGCATTTTACGCTATTAAGATGCCAATTTAGCCGCGTATTCATATTTTTTAGTTTGCTTAAGTAATAAAAACTGAGTCAAAATAACGCTATTACACAGCACATTCATCATGTAACTAATGAAAAAGAGTGATAATGCCAATACCATTCAGTATTAATGAACATAGCTATTTACAAACAATTACCAGTGAATTACTAACAGACAAGAAAATAACTTTAACTATTAAGCGCGATGATTTATTGCATCCACTTATCAGCGGTAATAAATGGCGAAAGCTCAAATACAATTTAGTTCGTATGCAACAACTGGGTAAATCTGAATTACTTACATTTGGTGGTGCTTTTTCAAATCACATTCATGCGTGCGCCGCTGCTGGTAAAGAGTTTAACTTAACAACCCACGCAATTGTGCGCGGCCCACAGCTTGATCTAAATAATCCTACTCTAAAATTTGCACAGCAATGTGGTATGCAGTTACATGCAGTCAATCGTATAGAGTACAAACAACGACATGATGAAGCCTATTTAGCCGCATTACAGGCACGCTTTCCAAACGCATACATTCTACCTGAAGGAGGCACTAACGAGTTTGCTATAGAGGGATGTAAAGAGCTTGCCCAGAGTTTACCTGAGCACGACTACTTAATCTGTCCAACTGGCAGTGGCGGTACCTTGGCTGGATTGGTAGAGGGCAGCTCAAATAAAATCAACCTACTAGGGATTGCTGTTTTAAAGCAAGCCGACTACCTGCGGGACGAAATACGCGCTCTTAGCCCTAAAGCAAAATCACAAAATAACTGGCAACTACTTACGCAATTTCACGGTGGTGGATATGCTCGTTTTACAGCTGAGTTATGGCAGTTTTGCCAACACATGCAGAATCAACATCAATTACCCTTGGAGCCTATTTACAGCGGTAAAATGATGTACGCACTTTGGCAGCTCATCAATAATGATTACTTTGCCCCTAACAGCAAAATTATTGCAATACATACTGGTGGGTTGCAAGGTTTAGAAGGGCTAAAATATCGCAAATTAGTGTAGAGTATATTTAACTTGTTAATTGCTTAGCATTAGTGAAATGCGACTTGAGTATAATTGGGTAGTAATTTAGAAAAATATCCTCCTTGCGCGCCGCTAATGCCTATTACTTTTAAAAGTTGTAGCTCCTGAGGCGTCTCTACATCAAGTGCAAATACTGACAAGCTCAATAATCTACTTATATGCACAATTCCCCTAACGTATTTTTGTTGTGAATTACTGCGCTCTATCCCATGGACAAGTTCAAAAGCTAAGTTAAGCCCTGATATTTGTTTATTAAGCGTAAACTTAAAAATATTTTTACTGCTTCTCACATCATCAATTACAATATTGCAGTTTAGTGCCGCTATTGCTGCAAAAGCGCCTTGCAACCGTAATTGATTATTTAAGAATTCTGATTCATTTATAGAAAATTGCAGTGTATGTTGGTTTTTTAAGTCATTGATATAAGCAGTTAACCAGCTCCAAAACTCGTTATTAAACCAGTTTTTAGGATGTAACTTAATACTGATAACTGACGATGAGTTATCTATAAGCAATAGTTTTTTTACTTGCATAACTACCGCTTGATCGTGCAATAGCGCCTCACCTTCGTTATAAAATTGACTGATACTTTCTTGATTAAGTAATTGTTTATTTCCCCTGTCATTACTTTTAATTGATACGTAATGCTTAATAATAGCGCCGCTATCGAGCTCGTATACTGGTTGAAATAAAATAGCCAATTTTTGCTTTTTAATTCGTTGTGGTATTGAGTGTCTATCGAGCTTTTGGACATGACCATAATTTAACGCTAATTGGTGATAATGCTTAACTCGATTTTGCTGCGAAAGAGTAAGTGCCGACTTTGCCAACTGATACACCATAACCTGATCAGCCTCGGAATAATAAGTACATAAACCTACTTTTACATGCCTCTGTGCAGTTCTTGGCGCCAATACATGAGCGGCACTTACAATGCATTGATGTAAATATTTAGCGCAATTGAGTTTATCAATTGCATCAATCCCTGTGAGAGTAAAAGCGAAATTGCCTGCAGTTAATAACTTAACCGATATTTCAGTCGTATTAATAAAGTCTTTTGCCAATAAGACTTTAAGAGTCGCTTGTAAGTCAGTGTTTGCATCAAAATGACATTCACACTGAATAAGTGCAAATACATTATATTTAATTGTTTCCTGCACATTAGTTGTCGCTATTGGAGCGAGCTGTAAAGAACTCACTTTGGGTGCATAACGTACTTTCTTATTATTAAAGTACTGCTGACGTTTAGAGGTTATTGTGCTGTTTTTTATTGTTTTAGGCTTTTTAAAACGTCGAATGCAAAGCATAGCGAGCAAAAGAACCGCGTTTATTATTAAAAACAAATAGCTATAGCTATACCAAACTGGCCATGAGTAGAGCAAAATTCCTTTTGAGTTAGCGCTAAAATAATGTTTTTGTTTTTCTATATAAATAGAGTTTTTATTAGGGGCGAGCGTAAAAGGCGTATTTGCAATAAGTTGTTTTTCATTGGCCAATGGCTGTTGCAATTGCTTTGCTAGCTTTAAACCAACTTGCTCGTTTTGATGCTGTAAAACCAAACTTAAACCGCTATTAATAATCACTAGCAAGGCGATACACAGAGCAAAAAACAAAGCATTTGAATAATTGGTAAAGTGAAATTTACTGGCTTTCATAACCCACCGGCACATCAAATAAGTTATTAAAGTGTTGTCTACTATTTGCAATTGTACAAGCCAATAATAAAAGTTTAGCGAAGGTTTAAAAGTTAGTACTTAATGTTATAAACATTATATTTAGCCTTCAATTAGTTAACTAAACAGCAGTCATTATTTATATATTAGTTTGAACAAAGAAGGGCTTGGCTTAAAAAATAAAAACACCAATATCACAATGCTTTTTACACATTCATATGTTTACTTTAGGAAGTGTTTATTCAGATTTAAAAACTGTAGAAATGGAATACGGTCATTTTTTTAATAATAAAAGCCGCTAAACAGCGGCTTTTAAGATTATTTTTCAACATTTAATATTTTGTCTTGAATTAGAACGGGATATCGTCATCAAAGTCGATTGTTGGTTCCATAGGGTTTGATGCGCCACCTTGCGGTGCATTTTGCGGCTTAGGAGCAAACCCGCCTTGCTGTTGTGGTGCATTATTTTGCTGAGGTGCAAAACCACCTTGCTGCTGTGGTTGATACTGGTTGTTTTGTTGCGGCGCTGGCTGCTGGGCAGGTGCAGATTGTTGCTGTGGAGCATAACTGCCTTGCTGACTATTTTGGCCTTGGTTATTTTGACCATAGTTACCGCTTTGCTGTCCGCCTTGGTTACCTTGATAACCGCCACTTTGTTGACCACCTTGGTTACCTTGATAGCCACCACTTTGTTGGTCGCCACCACGTGCACCTAACATTTGCATTTGACCAGTAAAGCCATCAACAACAATTTCTGTAGTGTACTTTTCTTGGCCTTGTTGGTCAGTCCATTTACGAGTTTGAAGTTTACCTTCTACGTAAATTTGTGAACCCTTGCGGCAGTATTCGCCTACAATTTCAGCTAATTTGCCAAAAAATACCACACGGTGCCACTCAGTTTTATCAACCATTTGGCCAGTGTTTTTATCTTTATAGCTGTCTGAAGTTGCTAAGGTAATATTTGCTACGCCATTACCATTAGGCATGTAACGAACTTCAGGATCTTGCCCTAAATTACCAACCAAAATTACTTTGTTCACACCGCGTGCCATGGAACCATCTCCTATAAACGTTAGATTAAACCAGCCACTCTTCGGGCTTGGTCTAGGTCAAATTCTTTATCATTAATCTTTAAGTAGCTTCGACTTTCATCGCGAACTACGGTTGCTTCTATTACGCCGGGTAAAGCAACTAACTGAGAAGCTAATGTTTGTGCCTGCTCTTCAGAATCTAATTGGGTCATTAAACTAATAACTTTGCTTTTCGGTGGGACTTGCATTTTCCACGCAATAATAAGCCATATTACCCCAACAAGTGCCGCCGCCGCAAACACAGCTTGCGTACTGGTGGTTTGTGCTACATACCCGCCTAACATACCGCCTAAAAAAGCCCCTAAGAACTGGCTAGATGAATACCCACCCATAGCGGAGCCCTTTTGGCTTGCAGGCGCAATGCGAGACACAAGAGCCGGCATAGTGGCTTCTAAAAAGTTAAAAGCAACAAAATATAACAGCATACAAACCGCAATGCCAACAACGCTATTGGCCCATATCGACATACTTAACATACTTATTATTAAGACCATCACTGAACCAATAAACGCCTGTTTTTCTTTCTCTTTTTTAATTGCCACTATCATTACTGGCACCATCAAGAAAAACGCTAAAAATAAAACAGGAATATAAAGCTGCCAATGGTTTTCAGCCACAAGTCCATCTTTAATTAGTTGACTTGGCAATACTACAAAAATAGTCGTCAATGTTAAATGCAGCAATAATACACCTGCATTTAGACGCGCAAGCTGCGGATGTTTAATTAGCTTTTTAATGTCACTAAAGCTGGCAAGTGTATCGCCTTTAGGGGCTTTATTTATTGCACTGGGTACCAGCATAGTGACAATAAAAATACCTAATAAAGCCAGTATAGCAGTTAACCAAAACACTCCGGCTATACCCCATGAAGCTGCCACTATAGGTCCAAGTAGCATAGCGAAGGCAAAGCTCATACCTATGCTCATGCCAATAACTGCCATTACTTTTGGTCGCTGTTCGTCACGACTTAAGTCTGATGCAAACGCTAACAATGCGCTGGCGATAGCGCCCATACCTTGCAAGGCACGCCCTACCGTTACCATTTGTATGGACTCAGCTAAAGCCGCAACTACTGAACCCAAGGCAAATACAAGCAAACCACCTACAATTACTTTTTTACGGCCAATTTTATCAGACAGTCGCCCCATAGGTATTTGTAATACGGCCTGCGTTAAACCATACGCACCAATTGCAAAACCTATCCATAAAGGTGAAAAGCCTTCAAGCGATTGACCATAAATAGCTAAAACAGGCATCAGCATAAACAAGCCGAGCATTCTAAATGCAAACACACTCGCTAACGATACGGCGGCGCGTTTCTCTCGTGAATTAAGTGAAGATGCGGTCATTATTTGCGTGATCTTACTGTGTGAAAAAATTAGGCAAGGATTCTATCACAAGCTTGGCAATAATTAATCGTCTATAACTAAGGATTTTTTCAATGATCAAGGATTAATATTGCAGCGTATTATGCGATACTGAACAAATAATTTTGGCAATAAACGAGATAGCATGGAAAACATTGAAGTCCGAGGCGCCCGCACGCACAATTTAAAAGACATCAGCCTAACCATCCCACGTGATAAACTAATTGTTATCACTGGCTTATCTGGTTCAGGAAAGTCATCACTTGCATTTGATACGCTTTATGCAGAAGGGCAACGCCGGTATGTTGAATCACTCTCTGCTTATGCAAGGCAGTTTTTGTCATTAATGGAAAAACCTGACGTAGATCATATTGAAGGCCTTTCCCCTGCTATTTCCATTGAACAAAAATCAACCTCGCATAATCCCCGTTCAACCGTGGGAACCATTACTGAAATCTACGATTACCTGCGTTTAATGTTTGCACGGGTTGGCGAACCTCGCTGTCCAACTCATGATTTACCACTCGCAGCGCAAACAATTAGTCAAATGGTCGATACCGCATTAGCACTGCCTGAAGGTACTAAGTTAATGCTACTTGCTCCTGTTGTTAAAGACCGTAAAGGTGAGCATGTAAAACTATTAGAACAACTTGCCAGTCAAGGTTACATTCGTGCTCGTATAGATGGTGAAGTATGCGACTTATCCGATCCACCACCGCTAGATTTACATAAAAAGCATACTATTGAAGTCGTGGTTGATCGCTTTAAAGTCAAAGACGGTCAACAGCAACGTCTTGCAGAGTCTTTTGAAACGGCACTTGAAATGTCAGGCGGCGTTGCTAACATTGCTTTTATGGATGATAGCAGTGCTGAAGAAATGCTGTTTTCAGCAAATTTTGCCTGCCCAACCTGTGGCTATGCGATGACCGAACTTGAACCGCGTTTATTTTCGTTCAATAACCCTGCAGGAGCTTGTCAAAGCTGTGACGGTTTAGGCGTAAGACAATACTTTGACCCGAATCGCGTGGTTCACAACCCTGAAATAAGCTTAGCCGGCGGGGCAATTAAAGGCTGGGATAAACGCAGTTTTTACTATTATCAAATGTTGCAAGCGGTTGCGCAGCATTACGAGTTTGATTTAGATGTACCTTATCAAGAGCTTGCAAAAGAACATAAAAAAATTATTTTAGATGGCTCTGGTGATACTAAAATTGCATTTAATTATCGTAATGACCGCGGTGATTTAATTACACGTAATCATGTATTTGAGGGCGTGTTAAACAATATGAACCGCCGCTACCGCGAAACTGAATCAAACTCAGTACGCGAAGAGCTAGCCAAGTATCAAACCAGCCAAGCCTGCCCTAGTTGTAAAGGCTCACGTTTGCGCCAAGAAGCACGCAATGTATTTATTGGTCAAACTAACTTGCCAACCATTACGCATATGAGTATTGGTGAGGCGATGGGCTTTTTTGAAGGCTTGCACCTAACTGGGCAAAAAGGCCAAATTGCCGAGAAAATTTTAAAAGAAATTCGCGATCGTCTATCGTTCTTAATTAATGTAGGCCTAAATTACTTATCACTTGAGCGTAGCGCCGACACACTTTCAGGCGGTGAGGCACAGCGTATTCGCTTAGCGAGTCAAATTGGTGCTGGGTTAGTGGGTGTTATGTATGTACTGGATGAACCTTCAATTGGTTTGCACCAACGTGATAACGACCGTTTATTGAAAACCTTGGTTCATTTACGCGATTTGGGTAATACCGTTATTGTTGTAGAACACGATGAAGACGCCATTCGTGCCGCTGATCATATTATTGATATTGGCCCAGGTGCTGGCGTACATGGCGGCCATGTTATTGCTCAAGGTACACGCGATGATATTTTAGCAAGCAAAGACTCGGTTACCGGCCAGTTTTTATCGGGCGTGCGTAAAATAGAAGTGCCTAAAGAGCGCCATGCTACTAACGATAAATGGCTAGAGCTGTTTGGTGCTACTGGTAATAACTTAAAAAATGTTGATTTAAAAATACCTTTTGGCTTAATGACCTGTATTACCGGCGTATCTGGCTCGGGTAAATCTACACTCATTAACGACACCTTATTTAAACTTGCCCACACAGAACTCAACGGCGCAACTACTGCTGAAGCAGCTCCTTATGGGTCAATTGCAGGACTTGAGCACTTTGATAAAGTAATTGATATTGACCAAAGTCCTATTGGCCGCACACCGCGTTCAAACCCTGCCACTTATACTGGTATTTTCACCGGTATTCGTGAGCTGTTTGCGGGTACTCAAGAAGCCCGTTCACGTGGTTACAAAGTGGGTCGCTTTAGCTTTAATGTTAAAGGTGGCCGTTGTGAAGCGTGCCAAGGTGATGGTGTTATTAAAGTAGAAATGCACTTCTTACCAGACGTATATGTACCGTGTGATGTATGTAAGGGTAAACGTTATAATCGCGAAACCTTAGAAGTACAATATAAAGGCAAAAACATCAACCAAGTGCTCGACATGACCGTTGAAGATGCCCATGACTACTTTGATAAAATACCGGCTATAGCACGTAAACTTAAAACCCTAATGGATGTTGGACTTTCTTATATTCGTTTAGGCCAAGCCGCTACAACACTTTCTGGTGGTGAAGCACAGCGAATTAAGTTAGCACGTGAGCTCTCTAAGCGTGATACTGGAAAAACATTGTACATTCTTGATGAGCCAACAACGGGACTTCATTTTGCTGATATTGAACAGTTATTAGTGGTGCTTCATCGTCTACGCGATCATGGCAATACCATTGTAGTAATTGAGCATAATTTAGATGTAATAAAAACTGCCGATTGGATCGTTGATTTAGGCCCTGAAGGTGGTGCTGGCGGCGGTGAAATACTGATTGCAGGTACACCAGAAGAAGTGGCGGAATGTCAGCGCTCACATACTGGGCACTACTTAAAACCGCTATTAAGTAAATAGCGGTAATACACTTTGAGGAAAGCCAGTGTTAAGGTATTTAAAAATTGCAAAATGGCGTGTTAATAAGCAGTTTAAGCAACAGCAAAAAAGCTGGCAACCACACCAAGTTAAACTGCTTAGCCATATAAAAAGCATATGGTTTAACCTTAACACCGCGCAAAAACTTTATCTGCTTGCGTTTATAACTCTAGCCATTTTTAAGTTAACGTGGCTATGTGCCACTATTACTATTATTGCGCTGATCATAAAATTTTGGCCTCAGTTTAATCAACTATGGAATTCACTCGCCGGTAAAGCACTTATTTTGGTATTTTATGCCAGTATTGCTAACTTTGTTTTAGCAAGTACTAGTGGCATTGTAAATGAAGTCACTTAGGTATCAGCTAATCACTTTAATTACACTCGTAACTTTGCCACTTTATTATATTTACCGCCTTGGACACTAGGAATAACTCTGGCAACACTGCTCGGCTTACAACTTATTTTGCCTTTTTACATCATAGTGTTATTACTAATTAAGCCATTTGGATCTGATCGCATAAAGTTTATTAGCCAAAGCTACTCACCACTTCTAACTGCATTAACCCGCTTTTTTTAGCGACGGTAGTGTTTGTAAGTCTGATTGCATTTATTGATGAAAAACCGCCTGAAAAAGTATTAAACGATATAGTAAATAGCTTTGAAAATAGCCAATCGCTCGCAAATAAATCCCCCGCTGAACAAGAGCAAGCCATAGAAAAGTTGAGTGAGCAAATAGAGAAAAAACTCCCCTCTTCAGACAATGACGGCGCTCAGACAAAAACATTTGGTATTCACTTAGAAGGCGAAGATGAGAACACTCAAACGGTTAGGCAGTTTTTAGATACTAAAGGCTACTTTGAACGTAGTAAGCGCTTAATTGCCATGTTTGCCTATAGTTATGAAGCAGACAGTTATTCACGCTGTAAGAAATCAACAGAGACTAAGTCAATCGAGCTCAATGATTACGAAATTATTGAAATAACGCCTGATCAAAGCATGCCTTACGGTTATAAATTTATAGTTAGAGCCTGTGAGTCTGCGGGTATTTCTGCTACAAAACATTAAAATATAAAAAATGCCGCTAAATTAGCGGCATTTTTGTATCTGCAAATAAACGCGCTTATGGGCGTGGAATAAACCCAACCGCATCATAAACTGCTTTTAATGTAGTTTCTGCACGCGCGCTGGCTTTTTCAGCCCCTGTTCTCATGATGTCATTAAGAAGTGTTTGATCTTCACGAATTTCTTTAAAACGTGTTTGAATTGGCTCAATCATGCTGACAACAGCTGCTGCGGTGTCTTTTTTCAAATGGCCATACATTTTGTCTTCGTATTCAGGGACTAACTCTTCAATTGAGCGCTTAGTTGCCACACTTAGAAGCGTAAGTAAATTAGATACACCTGGCTTTTCTTTGCGATCAAAGTAAATACGCGCTTGCTCGTCAGAATCGGTAACTGCTTTTTTAAGCTTTTTCTCAATCTTTTTCGGCTCGTCTAACATCATAATAAAGCCATTTGGATTTTCATCTGACTTAGACATTTTCTTCAGTGGATCTTGCAGGCTCATTACTCGCGCACCAAACTCTGGAATATACGGTTCTGGCAGCGTAAAAATATCGCCGTAAACATTATTAAAGCGAGTTGCAATATCACGCGTTAGTTCAAGGTGCTGTTTTTGATCTTCACCTACAGGTACTTTGTCTGCTTGGTACAGTAAAATATCAGCCGCTTGCAAAGCCGGATAAGCAAATAACCCCACATTAATATTATTAGCATGCGTTGCCGACTTATCTTTAAACTGGGTCATGCGATTAAGCTCACCCATTTGCGCATAACAGTTTAATACCCAGCCAAGTTGCGCATGCTCAGGTACCTGAGATTGTACAAATAATGCCGCTTTTTCTGGGTTAATACCGCATGCCGTATATAACGCAACGCCATCGAGTACACGAGCACGCAATAATTCAGGGTCTTGGCGTACGGTAATTGCATGCAAGTCTGCAAGCATAAAGTAGCTATCATATTCTTCCTGTAGCTTAACCCACTGGTTAATAGCGCCAACATAGTTGCCTATTGTCATACCACCGGTTGGCTGCATGCCACTTAATACTACTGGTTTACTCATGATTTTCCTTTATTTTTACTTAATTAAAAATGCTTAACGCTGTGTTAGTGTCGGTATTATAGCTAAGAAGTTATCGCATAGGTACTGCGGATTATAATCCGCTAACTGCTCTCCCTGGTGATACCCATAAGTGAGCGCTATCACGTCAATGTTAGCGGCTTGCGCTGCGAGTATGTCACTCTTTGAATCACCAATCATAATCGCTTTATCAGGCGTTATATTTAATGCATCGCAAGCAAATAATAGCGGCTCAGGTGACGGTTTTTTTGCCATGTCGTCACCGCAAACAATCACTTCAAAATGACTGCGAATAGCGAGCTTATCTAAAAGCATTTCAGTAAAGCGGCGTGCTTTATTAGTAATAAGTGCTTTAGGCATACCACTGAGAGCAGCAAGACCAGTTTCAACATGCTGATATAACACACTGTATTCACCGACCTGCTCACTGTAATGTTGATAAAACAGATTGATAGCTCGTTCGCTTAAAGCCTCATCGAGGTGCTCACTAATTTGCATATCGCCGCAAAGGGCTCGTTTCACTAACACCTCAATGCCATTACCTACCCAGCTTTCAACTAATCGCTGACTGACAATTGGAAACGCTAAATCGCTAAGTGTTAAATTTAAAGCCATATACAAGTCGTACACGCTATCAACTAGGGTGCCGTCTAAGTCAAAAAACGCTGCATCATATTTCATTATTTAACACTTTCTAATTGCTGACGCATCTCATCAATCACTGTTTTATAATCAGCCTGATTAAAAATAGCTGAGCCTGCAACAAACATATCGGCACCCGCTTCAGCCGCCGCGGCTATGTTATCTACTTTAATACCACCATCTACTTCTAAACGAATATCACGTCCAGATTCAACAATGCGTTGTTTTGCCTCTCGCAGTTTCTCGAGTGTTTGTGGAATAAAACTTTGCCCACCAAACCCAGGATTTACTGACATTAATAAGATCACATCTACTTTATCCATTACGTGATCGAGGTAACTTAAACTTGTTGCAGGGTTGAACACTAAACCTGCTTGACAACCTTCATCTTTTATCAATTGCAAAGTACGGTCAATATGCTCGCTCGCCTCTGGATGGAAGGTAATAATTGATGCACCCGCCTCGGCAAATTGTGGAATTAAGCTATCTACCGGTTTTACCATTAAATGCACATCAATCGGGGCTTTAATCCCGTAGTCGCGAAGTGCTTTACATACCATTGGGCCAATCGTTAAGTTAGGTACGTAATGGTTATCCATTACATCAAAATGAACGACATCAGCACCTGCGGCTAACACTTTGTCGACATCTTCGCCTATTCGTGCAAAGTCTGCAGATAATATTGAGGGCGCTATTAAGTATTTTTGTTCACAGTTGAGCATCGCTAATCCGTTAATGAATAATTTATGCCGTTAATGTAACTTAATTAGCGAAGTTACCCAAGTAGCACCTTTAAAAATAGCGCCAAATAAGTAATGTTAAAGCCTTATTGCGGCTATTCATGAAAAAGAATAACCTGCTGAGGATGTAGGCTTTATAATTAAAAAAATCAGTTTTTAAGCGGGTGTCACTCAGTATTTAAAACACAATACAAATAAAAAAAATAAAGTGTATTATTTAAGCAGTTTTTGTTATGCTGCGCGAAGAACTAAATCATTAGGTTTATATTATGCGTGCTTTTAAAATTGGATTATTAATCACGTCGGTAAGTGTTATTATTGGAGCAACATCGCTTTGCTCAAATACTGAGCAAGATTTAGGCTCAGCCAACATTTGTCTTCATAAAGAGCAAACCAACGCTATTAATAATAGCGCAACCCGTTGCATTCAAATTGAAGAAGATTCGTCTTGGGCCTCTTGGTTAACAGGTGATAGCCGTAGCGCTCAGTTTCATTACTTAGACTTGCTAGAGTTGTTAACGGGTACTGATGACAAACACAAGCCCTCTTCAATCAAGCCATTATTTTAATTAAATGCAGCACTTTTTTAGCGCGTTACAAAGCGTACTGGCTGCATTTTTTGGTGTTCAATCTGAAGATAAGCGCAAAACAGACTTTAAGTACCACTCTCCAATTACGCTGATAGCTATTGCCGTAGTACTGTTTGTATTGTTTGTACTGGCTATTTATGCAACCGTGACTTCGGTGCTAAATACATAGCCATTAGCTCATCCACTTTATTTCGTGAACCGCCCTTTGGACTAATCGTACGTTTAACCTGAATTTTATCCAGTGATGCTTGACTGTAAATTTTGCGTGTCCACACGGTATCGTGGTTTGAAATAAGGACTGGCGTGTTATTCTCAAATGCCGCTTGCTCAGCCAAGTTAGCTAAATTAGCCTGATCATCTAAGTTAAATCCGCCTTTAGCGTAAGAGGTAAACGATGCGGTTTTACTTAATGGCACATAGGGCGGATCGCAGTATATCACCGCATTTTTAGGGACCAGTTTAAATACATCATCGTAGCCTAAGCAGGTAAATGTTGCTTTTTGTGCTTTGTTGGCAAAAAAGTACATTTCTTTTTCAGGAAAATAAGGCTTTTTATATTTACCAAAAGGCACATTAAAAATGCCCTTTAAGTTATAGCGACATAATCCGTTATAACCATGGCGGTTCATATACAAAAATAAAATAGCTCGCTCATACACATCGCTGCTTTGGTTAAACTGCATACGATAATCGTAATACGCATCTGGATGGTTATTTAAATCAACAAATAGTTTTTTTGCATCGCTAATAAACTCATCCGGCGAACGTTTGAGCTCTTTATATAAATTGATTAAATCAGCATTTATATCGTTAAGTACATAGTGTTTAAAATTACTATTTAAAAACACTGAGCCCGCACCAACAAAAGGTTCAACCAAGGTATCTGCATGTTTACTTGCTTGATTTAGTCGCGCGTTAATATCTTCAACGAGGCTGTATTTTCCGCCAGCCCATTTAAGGAAGGCTCTACTCTTTTGCTGCATTGGCTCTTTACTTCAATTCGGTGTTGCGCGATTTTACACTAAAGTCACTGAGTTTACTGATCAACTCGTGCAATTTCTTGTTTTATTTTGCTAATTTTTTTATAGAAAGGTTTATTTTTTCTTACTCCAGCGGGGAGTGCTTGCAGTGCTTGTTTTGCCTTATTTAAGTTAGCAAAACTGCCTGTTGTTACCACCCACCACATTTTACCATTTCGTTTAGTTTGGTATGTATTGGTAATACTTTCTAGCTTATGTTCAGCAATAAACTCATTGCCTACCTGCTGCTGAGTTACGGCTAATAGCTGAATAACAAAATTGTCTTCAGGTTGTTCTAGGTACCAGTTACTAGGTATTTTTACTATTTGGCTTTGCTGCTTTACCACCTCAGGTACGCTAATGGCTTCTTCAACTGGCGGCGGTGCTGGCTTTTCTTGTTCAGTTAAAGTCGATGGCTCAGTTAAACTTCCTACAATTGCTGGCACGTCATTGTGGGCACGCTCATCTGTAGTTGGCTCTTTAGTTATAGGCTGTGGCGAAGTAAACAGGGTAACCGGTTGTTGTTTATTTTGAATAGCTTGCTCGGTTGTAATAGCGGTTGTGAGGACTTGCTCATCGCTTTGACTATTAGCATTTTTCCACCATTGGGTCATATCAGCTTTGTATACAACGCCAATAATCAATAACATAATTATGAGTAATAGTGTGAGCAACTGTAAGCGCCAAGATACTTTGTCTTTTACGATAATATCAGCAACTTGTTCGCTAGGCTGCCAGGCTAATAAAAGACTTGGGTTACCTTGGGCTTCAACTAAAAAGGTTTTAAATACAGGGTCTTCATCATAAGGTAGCGCCGTGAAGTACCATCCCATTAGCTGCTTACTTTCAACCAAGTTTAATGGCTCTAAATGAATATTAACTGCCTCTTTAAACGGCAATTTAGATTGCGATGCAATCATAATATAAAGCACATTGGGCGCACTTTTTGATAACAGCTCGAGCTCTGCAATTAGTTCTTCAGATAGGTGCCTGCCGCCATCGATAACCCATAAACACGCGCCGCATTGTTGTTGCTTCGCTAATTGATAATAGTTTTGTGATAAGCTCAGGTTGTGATCAATTAAAGGGGCATTAAAGCTTTGCTCTAATAATTGAGTCATCAATTGCACATCAGTCATTTGAGCGCCAACTTGCACAAACGCTTTATTAAAATCGTTATATTTATCAGTGATGAAGGTTTCAAGCAAATAGCTTTTACCTAAACCAGAAGTGCCCAACAAAACAATTAGGTTTTGACCATATTCAAATTGCAATGCGATTCTATCCACCAAAGCCGCACGGCTCGGTAAAATTTGTGACTGCATTTATTGCTCGATCAATGCTCTGACTTGATCATCAGACACATCATCAACTAATGCACATTGACCAAATTCGGTGGGTAAAATGAATCGGATAGTCCCTTTTTTATTCTTTTTATCTTTTCGCATATGCAGTAAAAAGTGCTCACTGGTCATATCGCTAGGTATCTCGATTGGTAAGCTATATTGCGCTATTAATGTAGCAATACGCTCTACATCTTCTCGTGTTAAATCTTGGCGAGTATAAGCAAGCTTTGCAGCAAGCACCATACCTGTCGCGACCGCTTCTCCATGTAACCAAACACCGTAACCCATTTGTGCTTCAATAGCATGCGCAAACGTGTGCCCTAAATTTAACAACGCACGAAGGCCCTGCTCTTTTTCATCTTGTGCAACAATGAGCGCTTTAATTTCACAGCATCTGAAGATGATGTGCTGTAAACACGTCTCGTCTAATTGTTGTAATTTAGCGATGTTATGCTCTAGATAAGCAAACAGTTCAGTATCGTAAATCAAGCCGTACTTAATAACTTCAGCCATGCCTGCAGCAAACTCGCGTGTTGGTAAGGTATGCAACGAACGCGTGTCAATAAATACAGCTTGGGGTTGATAAAAAGCCCCAATCATATTTTTACCTAGCGGGTGATTAACCGCTGTTTTGCCGCCAACTGAAGAATCAACTTGAGATAATAAAGTGGTTGGTATTTGGATAAAAGGGACGCCACGCTGATAACAAGCAGCAACAAATCCAGTTAAATCACCTACAACGCCACCACCTAATGCAATTAAGCAGGTGTCACGGCCGCAATTATTCTCAAGTAGGAATGCCGAAATTTTTTCAAACCAAGTGAGTGATTTATATTGCTCACCATCTGGAATAATAAAATGCAGTGGGTTTAGCTGTGCTAATGAATCAAGCAACTGTTGAAGGTACAGCGGTGCAATCGTTTCATTAGTAATGATGATAGGCCGACAATCACCAATGTGATGGATTAGACGGCCTGTATCTTGAAGTGCAGATTGGCCAATATAAATAGGATAACTTCGCTCGTCTAAATTAACAGTTAATTCAAGCATGCTGGGTTAGTCCTTTTTAATACTGGCTTTTAAAAATCCAATTTCTCGATGATTTGGTTAGCAACAACTTTCGCGCTCTGCTCATCAGTGCGTACAACAAAATCAGCTACTTCTTTATATAATGGTTCACGCTCTTCTGCTAAGCGCTCAAGTACATCACGAGGTGCTTCTTCTGTTTGCAGTAATGGGCGACGCTTGTCGCGTTGCGTACGTGCAACTTGCTTTTCAATCGGTGTCTCTAAGTATACAACAATACCGCGAGCCGAAAGCTTGTTTCGAACTTCTTTACTCATTACTGAGCCACCACCGGTTGCAAGTACAATACCTTGCATTTCGGTTAAGTCACCAATAACAGATTCTTCACGAAGTCTAAAGCCTTCTTCACCTTCAAGATCGAATACCCAGGCAATATCTGCGCCCGTGCGACGTTCGATTTCTTGATCAGAATCAACAAATTCAAGGTGTAATTGGTCAGCGATGTGACGACCAATCGTGCTTTTGCCAGCCCCCATGGGGCCAACTAGAAATATATTACGTTTCTCAGCCATATCTTTTAGTACAAACGAACTCTAAAATTTGAAATAAAACCCCGCCTAACGACCTGGCCCCAAAATTAAGAAAGGGATTATCTCAGTAATCGGTCGGGTATTTCAAGTCAATTAGGATAAAAAGCCATATAACGAGCAATTAAACTAAATAATTACCCACTGGTTAACAAAAAAGCACCTTATTATAGGCAAGTTTATCTTCTAGGGTTAAAATTTATGCAATTAAGGTTACTACATTGTTGCTTCATGAAAGCTTTTGCATGGTAACTTTACAAGAGCCTGAATTACAAACAACATAAACGCAGCCTTAAATACATCCGCAGTACAGTACATGATCAAAATTATATACTGTCTTATTGTACATTTATAGGAAGTGTTCACACCACGATAACTAAATTACATACCCATACTATCTAGGCTGGTATTCAACCTAGATAGCTTAAATATTTAGTCTATTTGGATTTTAGGTGTGACAAAAATCAGCAGTTCGCGCTTTTCATTGAACTCGCTTGTGCTTTTAAATAGTCTTCCTACGTAAGGAAGGTCGCCCAATAAAGGTACTTTTTTGGTCGAATTAATAATTTGCTGTTGGAAAATACCACCCAACACTACCGTTTGTCCATTCTCAACGAGTACTTGAGTCTCAATTTGTTGCGTATCGATGGCAACCGCTGGGCCTGTACCTGTTTGAACCGTATCCCCTCGGGTATCTTGAGTAATGATTAAATTTAAAATAACTTTGTTATCGGGTGTGATATGAGGTGTCACTTCTAGGCTTAGTACCGCCTTTTTAAAACTTACGGTTGTTGCACCACTTGAAGCTGACTCCACATAAGGGATCTCAGTACCTTGCTCAATACGCGCTTTTTGCTGATTAGCAGCAGTAATGCGTGGGCTTGCAATGATTTCACCTTTGTTTTCTTCTTCAAGGGCGGTTAATTCTAAATCAATTAATGTTCCGTTAGCCAATTTAGCAATGTGCATACCTATACTCGCCGATGGATTCGCCACTGGTAAATTAACGTTAAGTCGATCAGAAAGACTAGGAATATTACCATTAGAAATAGTTTCAGCTCCTTCTAATGTGCCAGAAACACCGTCTGAGCCTTGCTGATCACTAAACCCCCAACGAACCCCCAAGTCTTCAGTTACGTTGTCACGTACGGTTACCATACGCGCTTCAATAACCACTTGTTTAACCGGTATATCTAAAGTTTCGACCATACGACGAACACTTTCAATACTTTTTGCAGTGTCTTTCATTAATAACGTATTAGTTCGTTGATCAACAGACACGCTCCCTCTGGCTGTAATAATACTGTTGGTATCTGTTTTTAATAAGTCGGCAAAATCTTCTGCTTTTGCATAATTTAAGCGGATGTATTCACTGTAAAGTGGCTCTAAATCCTCAACTTGCTGTTTAGCTTTTAACTCTTTTGCTTCACGGGCAGCCAGCTCTTCAGATGGTGCAACCATTAAAATAGAACCGTCCATGCGTTTGTCTAAGCCTTTTATTCTAAGCACGACATCTAACGCCTGATCCCACGGAACCCCATCAAGGCGAAGAGTAATATTGCCTGTCACTGAGTCGCTTGTTACCAAGTTAAAATCATTGTAACCGGCAATAATCTGTAACACAGCACGAACAGAGATATCTTGAAAATTAAGCGTCATAGGACGACCCAAGTACTCTTTACCACCATCTAAGTAGGCATTTTGCGTTTCATCTTTCTCAACCGTTAAGGTAAAAATATTCTCAATTTGCTGATAGGTATAGGCAAATGCAGTGTTTGGTTCAATCACTAAACGTGTAAGGTTATCTTCTTTAAACGTTTCAATACTGCTCACCACAGTGCCAAAATCAAGTACATCTAATTCATACAATAAATCATCTAAAATATCGGTATGATGAAACTCGGCAATGATTTTTCCACCGCTTTCATGAACCTCTACAGCTGCCTGAGTATCTTGTAGATAAACAAGTACTTTCGCTTCACCTTTTTCTCCACGTCGAAAGTCAATTGCTTGAATACCGTTAATATAATTAGACGTGTAAGCAGGCTTATCTTCGCTGGTTGTTAAAATTTGCTCTGTGAGTGGGTTATCAGAAATTCTAATAGAAACTAAATTATTGTTTACTTCAGTCTCATAAATTTTTAACCGGTCCAAGTTAATGGTCACTTTTAAACCCGCACTGGTCATCATACTCGTGATGTTACTGATACCAGCTTGGTTGATAGCGATATTCGTCAACCCTTCATCTAATTCTACCCCATCAAATAGTAGCTCTATTCTTGCAGGGCTATTAAAAACTTGTACTGCTGGTTGCTGCTTCAACTCTTCATCAAAAACTAGCTGTAATTCGGTTTCACCTTTAAGCAATGGATTATATCGAACGTCGTAGAGTAAAGGGGCTGCACTTACGGCTTTTGTCATTAGTAGTAAAAAAACAAACAATAAAGCAGATAAAATACGATGATGCGAACACTCACCTTTGTGCATATAGGGTATACCTTTTTTCTTATTAATTTGCGCCATTGGTTGCCGCCTCTAACATTTCTAATTTGGTCAAACGTTCTTTCCAACAACCTGACCCATCAGGGATTAATTCTACTAATTCAATATAGTCACTATTAACACTGCTTACTTTTCCGTCATAGGTGCCTAAATAGCTTCCTATTGTTACTCGGTGCAAGGTGTCATCAGCAGCTGTAATGAGCGCCCATGTTTTGCCGTTCGATCCTATTGTGCCCCTCATTGCTAAATTATCTAATGGGTACTTCTCCAGTGGCTGACGAACACGCTCTGGATCTGGGTGAAGACAGTTTTTAACTTGTGTTAGCTTGTTTTGAATAATTTCTGGTTCTGGTGCTACAAAAGGGCTACGTAAGTCTTTGGCGTTATACTCAAAGTGCTCAAACTTAACTAGCTCAGGTATTTTTTCAATACGTGCCGTGGTATTTGCCTTAACCTGATCAATAAATTCTTTTTGCTCCGATGTATCCTCGTTACAGCCACTGAGCAAAAACATCGCAGTGGTTAAAAAGAGAAGCTGCTTCATCATCTCACCCCCTCTTCATAACGGTAAGTTTTTGCTACTACACTGAATGTTAGCTGCTTTTCGCCAGATGATAAAATAGAAAAGTCATGTAAACTGACAATTCTTGGTAGTTGAGCCACTTTCCCTACAAATTCGCCAAACTCATGATAAGTACCTACCACTTCAATTTTAATTGGCAACTCGGTATAAAACTCTTTTTCAACTTCTGGCAACCAACCAATTTTTAAAAATGTTAACCCGCTGGTTGTACCCACATAAGAAAGGTCGTCCAATAATCCGGGCGTCTCATTTGAAGTAGGTAGGCGTTTTAATAATTGAGAGAATTTATCTTCCATCTCAACCATTTGCTCACGATAAATGTCAAGCTTACTGGCAACTGCATATTTAGTTCGGTAGGTTGTGCGTAACTCAATTTCCTTAGCAACCGCATTGTGGTAGCTGTCTATTTCATCCGACACTAATAAGCTGTAGCTAAAAAACAACACCAAACAAGCTACAAAAGTTCCGCATATTGCTTTTACAATAACGGGCCACTCACCGATGTTATCGAGCTCGATTTCATTCCAATCGATTTCTGTAAACGATTTAAAATCAAGGTTCATTACGTACCTCACCTATTTTGCCAAATGGTTTTACGTAAAACTCCATATTAAAATCGCTGAGTAAACGTGAAGATTGATCACCAGCAACAATACCTTGCATAGTCGGGCGCTCTAATAAGTAAGAGCTTTGTACCTGTCTGAGCATAGTAGATAAACGATTATTAGACTCACTTTTGCCTAACACATGAATTTGATTACCTTTGCGCTCCAGCTTGGTTAAATAAACCCCTGCAGGCACTATTTTTGCCACTTCATCCATTATTTGGGTGCCTAAATTACGACTACTTTGTAACTCTTCAATTAAACGCATACGTTGTTGTAAGTTTTCTTTTTTCTTGTCTAGGTCACGTATGTCGCGAATTTTATTGTCGAGGGTTGTAATTTCTGAACTAAGATAATTATTTTTTAACGTCTGTCCTTCTTTTAGAGCACCATAAAACACACTCAGCATATACATACCAGCAAAACAGACGATAACCACAGCCATAAGAAGTGTTATAAATTTCTTTTTAGACTGCTCACGCTGTAGCTCACGCCAAGGTAATAAATTTATATGTGGCATGATGAAAAGCTCCTCAACGCCAGGCCAGTCGCAATTGCAAATTGAGTGCGGTGGCGCTGTATTATATTACGATCAACACTAGGGGATATTTCCATCTTATCAAATGGTTCAACAACAACTGTGTGTATTCCTAATTCTTCAATCAGCAATCTATCAATGCCTTTAATCATCGCTGAGCCGCCCGTCAATACAATATAGTCCAATTGTTCTTTACCTGTGGTGGTTAAAAACATTTGAACAGCACGACGAACCTGCTGGAGTAACGATGTTTGAAAAGGAGCTAACACTTCAAATGTATAGTTTGGAGGTAAATCACCGGTTGTTTTGCCAATTTCAGCTTCATCAAAGCCTTTGTTATAGTAAGCAACGATACTATTTGTGTATTGGTCGCCACCAAATACTTGGTCACGGGTATAAATTGTCTCACCAGATTGCACTACACTCATCAAGGTGAGTACAGCACCAATATCAACCACTGCAACCGTTTTGTCATATGCATCTGATGGTAACTGTTGGTAGTAAACATCCATAGCGCGACTTAGCGCATAGCTTTCAACGTCCACTACTTTTGCGGTTAAATTTGCAGCACTTAACGCACCGACTCTGGCTTCAACGCTTTCGGTTCTAGCGGCTGAGAGCAGTACATTTATTTTGCTCGGGTCAGCACTATTTGTAGAGAGCTTTTCAAAATCAAGACTCACTTCATCTAGTGGGTAAGGAATTAAGCTGTCGGCTTCAATTTCAATCTGCGACTCTAATTCAGCGTCGCTTAAGGAAACATCCATGAAAATAACTTTGGTAATCACGGTTTGCCCAGAGACGGCAACAGACGCGAATTTTAGCGACTTTGGTAGCTTTCGTTTTAACTTGATTATCACATTACCAATTGCTTCAATATCTTGAATATTACGCTCGCTCATAGCGCCTTTTGGCATAGGTTCAATTGCAAGTGCTTCTAGTCGAAGTCCAGTTTCTGTTTCACTTAAAAGTACGGCCTTGATAGAGTGCGATCCAATATCAATACCTACCATCATTGGTGATGGTTTTTTTATTAGTTGACTTAGCATGTTTGCAACTTTGCCTTTGTTTTAATAATAAACAAGTTATAATTTATATCTTAAAAAATATTATTCAATTTTTAATCAATATATACTAGCAGTCTCAACCTGTAATTGGGAGTCCGTTTAGGGAAATATCAGTGATTTTATTAAAAAGAACTTTACAATTTTTGATCATTTGTGCATTACTTGCACTAATTACATTGCTCAGCCTTTATTACTATGTTAAATCCGATATTCCCAGCGTGCAAGTTTTAAAAAACGTGCAATTACAAACGCCTATGCAAGTATTTACTAAAGATGGGCTTTTAATCAACCAATTTGGTGAAAAAAGACGGATCCCTGTAACTATAGACCAAATTCCCCAGCCTTTATTGCAGGCTTTTTTGGCAACTGAAGATAACCGCTTTTACGATCATATCGGTATTGATCCAATTGGTATTGTGCGCTCAGCGCTAGTACTTATTTCTACTGGTGAGAAAAAGCAAGGTGCCAGTACTATTACCATGCAATTAGCTCGTAACTTCTTTTTAACACGAGAAAAAGCCTACATTCGTAAAGTAAAAGAAATATTTATTGCCATTCATATCGAAAATCTCCTCTCAAAAGATGAAATATTTGAGCTTTACCTAAATAAAATAGAATTAGGAAATCGTGCCTTTGGTATTGGTGCTGCGGCGCAAGTTTATTATGGTAAAGAACTAAAAGAGTTAACTCTTGCGCAAATGGCAATGATTGCTGGTTTACCAAAAGCCCCCTCGGCACTTAATCCTATTCGTAATCCAGAACGTGCTAAAGCAAGAAGAAATGTGGTGTTAGGAAGAATGCTTGAAGAGAAGTATATTTCAAGAGCGCAGTATAACGAAGCCACTAACCAACCAATTACCGCGTATTTTCATGGAGCTGAAATTGACTTATACGCGCCGTACATTTCAGAAATGGTACGAGCAGAAATGGTGTCACGCTACGGTATAGATAAAGCCTATAACTCAGGGTTTAAAGTGTACACTTCTGTTGAATCAGATGTTCAAAAAGCAGCACAAACAGCTCTAGTTAATAACCTACATGCCTACGATATGCGCCATGGTTTTAGAGGCCCTGAAGCCATATTGTGGGATCCGCAAACAGAGCCACCATTAACGCGGTCGAAATTATTAAATACTTTAAAAGCTGTTAATGAATTTGGCCCTTTAAAAACGGCTGCGGTGTTAAGCCTGAGCGATAAAAGCGCTGAAGTTATACTTAAAAGCGGCGAGCGCACAACCCTTACTTGGGATAACCTAAAATGGGCACGTAAGTTTATTACACGCTATCGCCAAAGCTTTGCACCTGAAACAGCAAGCGATATACTAACGCCAGGCATGCAAATATGGCTGCGCAAAAATGACGATAATAGCTATATTTTAAGTCAAATACCTGAAGCGGCGAGCGCCATTGTTTCTTTAGACCCACAAGACGGGCGCATAAAAGCCATTGTTGGTGGATATAGTTTTGAACAAAGCCAATACAACCGAGCTGTACAAGCTAAACGCCAAGTAGGCTCAAATATTAAGCCGTTTATATATTCAGCTGCGCTTGAAAAAGGCTACACACTAGCGTCAATTTTAAATGATGCTCCTATAAATCAATGGGATAAGAGCCAAGGCGTTGCATGGCGACCAAAAAACAGTCCTGCCATTTATAATGGCCCAATTCGCATTCGTCGTGCTTTAGCCCAATCTAAGAATGTAATTTCCGTACGTTTATTAAGGGGCGTTGGACTGCAAAGAACAGCCGATCATTTATTAAAATTTGGTTTTGACGATAAAGATATAAATCGTAGTGAGTCACTGGCATTAGGCAGTGCATCCATTACGCCGCTTGAATTAGCTCGTGGGATGAGTGCTTTTGCTAATGGCGGTCACCTAATTGAGCCGTACTTTATTTCACAAATCCAAGATGCAATGGGTAATACGTTATTTAAAACCAATCCCACCATTATTTGTGATGATGAAACGACAACACCTAGCTCGCTAATGCTAGGTGAGCAAGTAGCACCAAATTGTGCGCCGCAGATCATCTCTAAACAAAATGCATTTTTAATTGCCAGCGCAATGAATAGTGCTATTTGGGGTGGCGGTAGCTGGTCACATAAAACCGGTTGGAGTGGAACAGGCTGGCGTGCACAAGCGCTAAAACGTCGCGATCTTTCTGGTAAAACAGGCACGACTAATGATTCTGTAGATACTTGGTTTAGTGGCTTTAACCGCGATGTGATGACATCAGTTTGGGTTGGCTTTGATAACCCAGGTAATACACTGGGACGCTCAACCTACAATAACAACTTAGGAAGTGGTCAAATATCAGGTGCTGAGTCAGGCGCAAAAACAGCTCAGCCTGCATGGGTTGATTTTATGCGCGCCGCACTGGATGGTAAACCTGCTGCGCCCATCGAACCACCTGAAGGCTTAGTTTCTATTCGTATTGATTTAGAAACAGGATTATTAAGTCCTAAAAACGATTACACCAGCCGTTTTGAATACTTTGAAAAAGGCACCGCTCCTACCAAGTATGTGTTATCACAACCAAATGATATATTTGAAGAAAACACTAAAACTGAAGAAGAGCTATTTTAAATATAGTGAACAGTGAAAAGGCCGCAAATTAGCGGCCTTTTTGATGGTCTAACTAATATTTTGTACCAACCAGTATAAGTCAGAGTGAACGCCAGCAGCAGTCACTTCTTTACCCGCACCGGGGCCTTGTATCACTAATGCGTTTTGGTTATACCACTGAGTATTAATCACAAAAATATTATCGCCAGGGGTCAAATTCGCAACCGCTTCGCTTTTTGGTACATAGGTAATCCCTACCTTAGCGTTTAGCGTGTTGTTTTCAAACTCTAATAACCCGGTGTAGCACAGTACAGCATTTTGTTGCTGAGCCGCTTGCGCATGCTGCTCAATAAATGCATCTAAACGAGCCTTATTATCAATAAAGTCATTCCAGCTGCCTGCACTTAACTCATCGGGCATCAAAGCAGATAAAGAAATGTCATCAAGTTCCAATTCAATACCTAATTCACGCGCTAAAATAAGCAACTTACGTTGCATATCTCGTCCAGATAAGTCTTCTCGAGGATCAGGCTCTGTGAACCCCAAAGCTTGCGCTTCTAGAACTAAATCTGAAAATGCTTTACTGCCATCATACATACTGCATAACCATGACAGCGTGCCTGAAAACACGCCTTCTATTCGCGTTATTTTATCGCCACTATTTTGTAAATCAGCCAAGGCAAAATTAATCGGTAGTCCGGCCCCTACACTTGCATTATAACGCCAATGTAAGCCACGTTGAGCAAGGCTTTCACGTAGTGTTTGATACCACGAAAGCGATGCGGTTCCCGCGTATTTATTAGCACTAATTAGATGGCAGTTTAATTCAACTAACTTACTATAAAGCTGACTAAAATGTTCACTGGCGGTAATGTCGATCACTATTTTATGTTCATACTCAAGAGTATCTATGTATGACAATAAATCGGCTTGTTTATAGGAGCTTGCATGGTTTTCCCATTGAAGTTGCCAGCTTTCACAGTCTAATCCATTAGCATTCACCAGCATCTGCTCTGAGCGTAAAAGCGCTACTAACTTGACGTTAAAATCGGTTGATAAGCGTGCTAGTTGAGCAGGTAATTGGCGCATAAACTCAGCACCTACATTACCAAGTCCTGCAATAATTAAAGCTATTTCTTGTGCTTTATTAATGAGCTTGTCATGTAACAGGCTCAGCACATCACTTTCAAGTACTTGATCGGTCAATAGTAACGTATATCCCTCACCGTAATGGGTAAACCGAGGCTGGATAGATTGTGTTTGTAATAAGGCTTCACTTTGCTTACCAAGCGGCGCTACCTCTTGATCAGGTGCAATAATCGCCACCCCATTTAAGTTTGACTCACTAATATTGGCGCGGCCAGCAAAATAATTAGCCACCTGATGTGTCGCTGACGCAGGGACTAGTAAGTAGATTTCGCCTTCGTGTTCAAAGTGATGCAAACTATGCTGAATAAGTTGGCTAACATGTGCTACTTCGCCTTCACTCAGATCATCAACAATGAGTAAATCCACATTATTTACTGTGGTTAAAAAGCGTTTTTGTTTACTCATTCCTAGTTTAACTATTTCGGTATGACTGCCTTGAGGATCGTAACTACTGCGAACAACTAATTCTATATCGGTATCTTTTAATGGCGATAATGTTTTAGCGTGTAATACTGGATTACCTAGCCTCGCTAATAAATTCGCTTGATCACGGCACACTCGCGCATACTTAACCGCATTAGCAACCTTACGCGGATCAGTACTAAAAACACCTTGAGTGTCAGTCCAAATAGAGACTTTTTTAGCATTGCAATACCGCGCTAATAAAGTGGCACTGTAATCACTGCCATTTCGCCCTAAGGTCACTGTTTCACCATGTAAATCAGCCGCAATAAACCCCGTAACTACATTAATTTTACTCGTCTCTATGGCTTTTAAGCACTGCTGCTGATTATTAGCATGCTGCAGCTGCCCGGCATCTAACGTAAATAACTGCCTAGCGTCATGGGCACAAGCGCTAACGTTAAGCTGTTCTAAGTAAGCGCTTAGTAACCTTGCAGACCACAATTCACCATGTGCTAATAACGCAGCCCCAGCTAATGTTCCTTGCTTAGCCTGCTTGGTAATAATACTGAGCTCAGTTTCAAGTAAATCAAGCGCATGGTGCTTAGCGTTAGCTATTAATAATTGCTCAATCAGAGCTATTTGATGGTTACTCAATAGCAATACAATATCAGCAATAGCTTGAGTGTCTTGCTGTTGATAGCTTTGCCACAGTTTAACTAAGGTATCGGTGGTTTTACCGGCAGCCGATACCACCACACAATCCCCAGCTTGAGCATGAGTTAAAATAATATTTGCGACACTTTTAAAGCGATCCGCTGAGCTTAAACTCGAACCACCAAATTTATGAACCTGATTTACCATATTAATACCGACTCGCATTTATGTTTTGTATTTTGAAGATTGGTATGCACTACCATAACGCCGGATGCGCCGCGTTTAACTTTGCTGAACCAAATGATTCACTAGCACCACTTTTTGCCGATAGGCCGAGATTGGCTTGCCCTGGGCGCACCAAATTAAATACCCTGTCTAAGTCAGCGAGTAAATCATTTACATCTTCAATACCCACCGAGATACGAATAAGCGTGTCGCCTACTCCGGCTTCTGCACGCGCGGTTGCGTCCATACCGGCGTGGGTCATAGTCGCAGGGTGACAAATCAAACTTTCTACTCCACCTAATGATTCCGCTAAGCTAAATTCATTTAAACGCGTTAAAAACGCTGCAGCATCGTTTATATCGCCTTTTATATCAAAGCTAACCATAGCACCAAAGCCAAGCTGCTGCGCCTTAGCTAGCGCATGTTGAGGGTGTGATTCAAGACCTGGGTAGTAAACTTGGGCAACAAACTGGGAGCGTTCTAAATACTGTGCAATGGCGAGTGCATTTTCTTGGTGTTGCCTTAAACGCACGTTTAAAGTACGTAAGCCTCTGAGAGTTAAATAGCTATCAAATGGCGCGCCGGTGATGCCAATGTTATTTGCCCACCACGCTAACTCTTCACCTAACTCAGCAGTCGCTGCGATAACCGCGCCACCAACAACGTCTGAATGGCCATTGATATATTTTGTGGTTGAGTGCACCACAATATCAGCGCCAAACTTAATCGGGTTTTGTAATGCTGGCGATAAAAATGTGTTGTCGGCGGCAACCAGTGCACCACACTGTTTAGCTGTATCAGTTACCGCTTTAATATCTGTTAAGCGTAAAATAGGATTGCTAGGTGTTTCAATCCAAATCAGCTTAGGTTTAATAGCAAGGATGCGTGTCAGACTGTCGCTTTTGGTAAAATCGACCACTTCTAGTTTTAATAAGCCGCGCTTTTCTAGCGAAGTAAATAAGCGATAGCTGCCCCCATAACAGTCATGAGGGATCACTAACGTATCGTCACTATTAAGTAATTGTGTTGTTAGGTGAACGGCTGCCATGCCTGTTGCGGTAATAATGCCTTTAGCGCCACCTTCAAGCTCCGTGAGCGCCTCAGCCAAAATGTCACGATTGGGGTTACCACTGCGGCCATAATCATATTGGCGCTTTGTATCAAAGTCAGCAAATGAGTAAGTTGTTGATAAATAAAGCGGTGGAACAACCGCACCATGCTGTTTGTCGGCTTCTATTCCACTACGAACAGCAATTGTTGCCTTATTTTTTTCACTCATTTTCGCTACCTTTACTAATTTGGATGTTTAGACGTCTAAAAGGTAGCGCATGCAATTTAAGATGTCAAAACATTTAAATGTCTAGATAGCTAAATAACTAGTATTTGACTATCTTTTTTAAACCGATAGAATTTCACGCATATTTACACGCTTTGATGCTGTGTGAGCAATTTATAATCTGAGGCAACGATACATCTTATGGCTAAATGGAATGGTGAATATATTCACCCATACGCAGAACACGGGAAAAAATCCGAACAAGTAAAGAAGATCACCGTTTCGATCCCGCTAAATGTATTAAAAGTATTAACTGATGAACGTACTCGTCGTCAAATAAACAACTTACGTCATGCAACAAATAGCGAGCTTTTATGCGAAGCGTTTTTGCATGCGTTTACCGGGCAACCGCTGCCTAATGATGATGATTTGCGTAAAGATAACGCAGAAAAAGTACCTGAAGAAGTGAAGAAAATAATGCAAGAAATGGGACTAGAAGTGCCTATTTTAAATGAAGACTAGAAGGGTCTTTATACAAAAAAACCTCAGCAAATGCTGAGGTTTTTTTTGCGCTAATTTACACTTAACAATTACGCCATGTAGTTTTCTGGCATATCAATTTGTGCAACGCCAGAGTCTACCGCCGCCTGCGCAACCGCTTTAGCTATACGTGGTAACAAACGTGGATCCATTGGTTTTGGTATAATATATTTAGCACCAAACTCTAATTTGTCGATGCCTGCGGCAGTAAGCACTTCAGCCGGTACGGGCTCTTTAGCAATACTGCGGATTGCTTCTACAGCAGCAATTTTCATCTCGTCGTTTATTTCACTGGCACGTACATCTAACGCACCACGGAAAATAAACGGAAAACACAATACGTTATTAACTTGATTCGGATAATCAGAGCGACCTGTAGCCATAATTAAATCGTTACGTGCAGCGTGTGCTAATTGCGGATCGATTTCAGGATCGGGGTTTGAACAAGCAAATACCACGGGTCTATCAGCCATTAATTTTAAATCTTCAGAGGTTAATAAATTAGGGCCCGATACACCCACAAACACATCGGCATCTTCAATTACATCTTGTAAAGTACGTTTATCGGTATTGTTTGCAAATAATTGCTTATATTCATTCAAGTCATCACGACGCGTATGAATAACTCCTTTGCGATCTAACATATAAATATGTTCACGCAACGCGCCACATTTAATTAAAAGCTCCATACAGGCAACAGCTGCAGCGCCGGCACCTAAACATACAATAATTGCATCTTCAATTGCTTTGCCCTGTACTTCCAGCGCGTTTAGCATACCCGCAGCCGTTACAATAGCCGTACCATGCTGATCATCATGAAAAACAGGAATGCTACAACGCTCTATAAGCGCTTTTTCTATTTCAAAACACTCGGGCGCTTTAATATCTTCTAAATTAATTCCACCAAAGGTGTCGGCAATATTAGCCACTGTGTTAATAAAGTCTTCGGTAGTACGGTGCTTAACTTCAATATCTATAGAGTCTAACCCTGCAAAACGCTTAAATAGTAGCGCTTTACCTTCCATAACGGGTTTTGAAGCCAGTGGACCTAAATTACCCAAGCCTAAAATTGCGGTGCCGTTAGTAATAACCGCAACCATATTTCCTTTACCAGTATATTTGTAGGCATTTGCTGGATCAGCGGCAATTTCACGAACAGGTTCTGCGACACCGGGGCTGTATGCGAGCGCGAGGTCTTTAACCGTCTCAGCGGGCTTGGTCAGCTCAATACTGATTTTACCTGGAACGGGATGGGCATGGTAATGTAGTGCTTGTTCACGAAAATCTGACATAACGCGATTATATCCTGCAATTTAAGTTAAAGTGAGAGGTAGTTTTAATCTACGATACCTTTATTATTTTTAAATTCCAAGCAATATCAGGTCTATCCTGTTATATGCTAGAACTGTTAATTTTAAGTGATTTATCAGCAACTTCCCTAGATTATCCTGACATTTTTAAAATATAAATTCGTCATAAAAATGAAAAACACAGGTACTTTTTGCCCTTGTTCTATTTTTATAAAGCGTATTTTTTAGTCTTAAATTAAAATAGTGAAATACCGAACTTTATTTAACTTTAAACACAAATAACCTCACGTTACCTGCATTTGAGTACCATCTTTAAAGTTTAACAAATAAAAATATAGAGAATATTGGCTGTTTTGTCTGCAAATGTTTATGCATACTCAGAATAAGAACAGGAAATAGTTATGCAAAAAAAATAAATACAAAATTGCTAAGAAAGCAGGTAGGAAAGAAAATTTTGGCCACAAAAAAGCACCCTAAGGTGCTTTTTTTACATAGAAACAAAAAATTATTTTTTGCTGCTAAGTGCACCGAAGCGCTTGTTGAAGCGATCAACACGGCCGCCAGTGTCTAAAATCTTTTGCTTACCAGTGTAAAACGGGTGACACGCAGAACATACGTCTAAGTGAATGTCTTTACACAGAGTAGAACGAGTTTCGAATTTGTTTCCGCATGAACAAGTTGCAGAAATTACTTCGTACTTAGGGTGAATACCTTCTTTCATAGGAACCTCTAGTTAAGGCCGCATCGCTCTCCAAACCCGAAGTCTGGCACCATACGTCGTTAAAACAAATTTATTGGTCGCGAATTTTATCCAACAACCCACACACACACAAGCTTTAATTACCCTTTTTGCTAAAAAGTCGGCAAACACCTATTCATTACTGATTTGTCGGTAGGCTTTTAATGCTATTTTTAGTACATTAAACCATTACGTTAATTGGTTGAGTTGTTATGCGTTTTGCTGAAGTTGCAATAAAAGTCCCCTTGCCTCGCACCTTTGATTATAAAGTGGATGAGCAATTAGTACCGCTGACTCAATTACAGCCTGGTATGCGCGTGTTAGTCCCTTTTGGCAATCAACGTAAAGTAGCGGTTATTCTTAGCTTAAAAGCGGAAACAGCAGTCCCCGAAGGCAAAATAAAATCTATTATTGAAGTTATTGACGACTCACCGGTGTTATCTGCACAGCATTTAGAGCTACTGAAATTTACAGCGCGTTATTATTGCTATCCACTCGGTGAAACTATTCATATTGCATTGCCCAGTGCACTGCGCCAAGGTGAGTGCCCTGATAAAACCAGTATAAACATGGTGACATTAAGCGAAAAGGGGGCACTTTTACCGTCTTTAAAAGCTAAAACACAGCTTAATTTGCTTAAGCAATTATCAGCATCCGGTAAATCATCATTAACCGAACTCAAAGCCCTCGGGTTTAATAAAAAAACCATTGATACCCTTTTAGATAAAGAGCTAATAATTCAAACCATTGAGCACGACAATCAATGGCAACATACCTCGCCAACGGTTGGCAGCAAGCCTCGTTTGAATAAAGAGCAAGCCATTGCCTGCACTGCAATTAATCAAAGTACGGGGTTTAATAGCTTTTTGCTAGAAGGTGTCACTGGCAGCGGAAAAACCGAAGTTTACCTGCAATGCCTAGAAGAAGTATTAAAACGTGGCGAACAGGCGTTAGTGCTCGTTCCTGAAATAGGGCTAACGCCTCAAACGGTCAATCGTTTTAGACGTCGCTTTCCTGACACCCCTATTATGTTATGGCACTCGGCATTAACCGATAACGAACGTCTACAAACATGGCGTTTTTGCGAAAAAGGCAGTTGTGCCATTGTTATAGGCACCCGTTCGAGTATTTTTCTGCCATTTTTAAAGCTCGGGATGATTGTTGTTGATGAGGAGCATGATGCCTCATTTAAACAACAAGACACTTTACGCTATCATGCCCGTGATTTAGCTGCGTATCGTGCCTATCAGCATCAAATTCCACTTATTTTGGGTAGCGCTACGCCAGCACTAGAAACACTGCATAAAGCTATTAATAACAAATACCAGTTGCTTACATTAAGTGAGCGCGCACAAACCGCCACCGATAATCAGTTTAAGCTGCTCGACATGAAAGGTCAGCCTGATAGAGCCGGTATTGCACATGCCAGTCTTGCAATAATGCGCCAGCACCTGAATAGGGGAAAGCAGGTGATGGTATTTTTAAATCGCCGTGGGTTTTCTCCTACCTTGATTTGTCATGAATGTGGTTGGTTGAGTGAATGTAACCGCTGCAGCACCAGTGCGACTTTTCATAAGGCAATAGGCCAAATGATTTGCCACCATTGTGGCGATCAATATCATGTACCACATCAATGCCCTGACTGTGGTAGTACGCAAATATTTCCTAACGGCAAAGGCACCGAGCAAATAGAAGAGTTTTTGAGTAGTGAATTTGCAGACACCCCGATCAGCCGTATCGACCGTGATTCAACTCGGCGTAAAGGTAGCCTTGAAAAAGCACTGGATGAAATAAACCAAGGCGGCGCACGTATTTTAGTTGGTACGCAAATGCTGGCAAAAGGTCACCATTTTGCTGATGTTAGCTTAGTACTTATTTTAGATGTCGATAGTGGTTTGTATTCGTGTGACTTTAGGGCTACTGAGCATTTAGCACAATTAGTAACACAAGTTGCAGGACGCGCGGGACGTTCTGGCGAACCCGGTGAAGTATTATTACAAACGCACTTTCCTGAGCACCCGTTATTACAAGACTTAGTTAATAATGGCTATCAAGATTTTGCCCGCTTTGCACTCACTGAGCGAAGTGATGCACAGTTGCCACCTATTACGAGTATGGCAATTGTTCGCGCACAAGGGCATAACATAAAGCAAGTCGTCGACTTTCTAACGGATTTGGTTCCTGTCAATGGGGTATCTGGTATACAATTGCTCGGACCGATCCCCGCGCCTTTAGAAAAAATTGCGGGAATGTATCGTTTTCAATTACATATTCAAGCGCAAGATCGACGCATACTACATCAGTATCTCGCGCAAATGGTTGATTATCTCAGCACTAGCAAACTTGCACAAAAAGTTCGCTGGAGTTTAGACGTAGACCCTACAGACATGATTTAGGTAAGGCCACATATAACACCATGGCACAGCACGATTATATTAATAAAAAACCAAAAAATAGAAAAAACACTAAACAAGAGCCGGCTAAAAAACCCTTCCCGTTTTTGTTAATCATTATTGCCTTGTTACTAATCGGTGGTTTTGCATACGGACTCTGGTTTGTTAAAAACAATGCCGATCCAGAGCTTGTTGAAAAGCAAGCAAATCCAACACCCGAAAAACAAGTAGAAATAGCTAAACCGCGGCCACCTAAATTTATTAAAGAAATTAAAGAGCATGAGATTCAGGTTGAAGTAAAAGAACTTGAACAAAAAGGCCCTTATGTCATGCAATGTGGTTCATTTAGAACCCATCAGCAAGCTGAAACCTTAAAAGCTAAAATAGCGTTTGCAGGATTAATTTCAGAAATCAAAAAAACCACAGGCAGCAATGGTATTTGGTACAAAGTGCGTTTAGGGCCTTATGAAACCAAGCGTCATGCAGAAAGTGACAAGAACAAACTTAAACGAATTAATATTGTCGGCTGCGGAATTTGGGGCTGGACTTGAATTTAAACCATTCACCCATATAACCTCTTCATAATCGTTTTTTACGCGCTGCCCCTTGCAGCGCGATGATGAGGAATAACATGACTACAATCGTAAGTGTACGCCGTGATGACAAAGTTGTTATTGGTGGTGACGGCCAAGTATCTCTTGGTAACACAGTAATGAAGGGCAATGCCCGAAAAGTTCGACGCCTTTATAATGGCAAAGTTATCGCTGGGTTTGCTGGCGGCACTGCTGATGCCTTTACTCTTTTCGAACGTTTTGAAAGCAAACTAGAAATGCACCAAGGTAACCTCACTAAAGCGGCTGTAGAAATGGCTAAAGATTGGCGTAGCGATCGTGCCCTGCGTAAACTTGAAGCTTTACTTGCTGTTGCTGATGAAACAGCTTCGCTAATTATCACCGGCAACGGTGACGTGGTGCAACCAGAAAACGACCTAATCGCAATTGGCAGCGGCGGTAACTTTGCGCAATCAGCTGCAACCGCCTTATTAGAAAATACCGACTTAAGTGCTCGTGAAATTGTAGAGAAAAGTCTAACAATTGCTGGCAACATCTGTGTATTTACGAATAACTTCCAAACTATCGAAGAATTGTAATAGGAACTCGCTATGTCTGATATGACCCCAAGAGAAATTGTTCATGAGCTAGACCAACATATTATTGGCCAAGCTAAAGCGAAAAAAGCGGTTGCTATTGCCCTTCGTAATCGCTGGCGCCGTATGCAGTTAAACGAAGACTTACGCGCAGAAGTAACGCCAAAAAATATCTTAATGATTGGCCCTACGGGTGTAGGTAAAACTGAGATTGCTCGTCGTTTAGCAAAGCTTGCCAACGCACCTTTTATTAAAGTTGAAGCCACTAAATTTACAGAAGTAGGTTATGTCGGTAAAGAAGTTGAAACTATCATCCGTGATTTAGTTGATGTTTCAATTAAAATGACACGAGAGCAACAAACTAAAAAGTTCAAACATCGCGCTGAAGAAGCGGCTGAAGAACGTATATTAGATGTATTACTGCCTCCAGCGAAAGATCAATACGGTGAAGTTCAGCGCGATGAAAATTCATCGACACGCCAATCGTTTCGTAAAAAGTTACGCGAAGGCCAATTAGATGACAAAGAAATTGATATTGATTTAGCCCAAGCTCAACCTAATATTGAAATTATGGCTCCTCCTGGTATGGAAGAAATGACCAACCAGTTACAGGGAATGTTTCAAAACATGGGTGGTGATAAACGCACTAAGCGTAAGCTTAAAATTAAAGAAGCGTTTAAGTTACTTACTGAAGAAGAAGCCGGTAAACTGGTTAATCCTGAAGAATTAAAAGAACAGGCCATTTTTGCAGTAGAGCAAAACGGCATTGTGTTTATTGATGAAATAGACAAAATTTGTAAACGTGGTGAAGCCTCTGGCCCAGATGTAAGTCGTGAAGGTGTACAACGTGATTTACTTCCGCTTATTGAAGGCTCTACCGTTAATACCAAGCACGGCATGGTAAAAACTGACCACATGTTGTTTATTGCCTCAGGCGCATTCCAAATGTCTAAACCATCAGACATGATCCCTGAGTTACAAGGCCGTTTACCTATTCGTGTTGAACTTGAAGCACTCACAGCCGATGACTTTAAACGTATACTAACGGAGCCACACGCGTCACTTACTGAGCAACAACGCGAGCTACTCAAAACAGAGCAAGTCGCTATTGAATTTAGCGACGACGCAATTGAGCGTATTGCTAAGGCAGCATGGCAAGTAAACGAAAAAACCGAAAATATCGGTGCGCGTCGCCTTCATACAGTTATGGAAAGGCTAATGGAAGAGATTTCATATGATGCTTCTGAAAAAGCGGGTTCAAGTCTTGTTATCGATGCCACCTACGTTGAAAAACACTTAGGTGCGCTAGTTGAAGATGAAGACTTAAGTCGTTTTATTCTTTAATTGAAAACACAAACAGTTATACTAAAAGCCTCCAATATGGAGGCTTTTTTGTAAGCGAGATGACGATGAAACAAGTTACAAAAGTGCACTATCATAGTGTGAGTAAAAATTTAGATGTTTATTTTGATGATAACTCTGAAGTTATATTTAGCGCTGAGTTTTTACGGGTACACTCTCCCTCAGCAGAGGTTCAAGGCCATGGATCTGAGCCTATGAAGTTAGTACTAAATAAACAAGCAGTGGGAATTAAAACCATTACGCAGGTAGGGCATTACGCGTTACGTTTAGAGTTTGACGATGGCCATAACAGCGGGCTGTTCAGCTGGCAATATTTTGCTAAGTTACAAGCTGAAAAAACAAGCTTATGGGATACGTATTTAGAGCGTGTTAAACAACATGAAAACAACAAAGACAGCGTACCCATAAAGTTTGTCCCCTAGTATTTAACCTGAACTCCGGATAATAAACCCATCTCAAGCAGCTATTTTCAGCGCTAACTGCGTTGAATTTACTTGCAATAGGCTAGCTATTGACGCGTAATTTCGCCTTGTTTTCACTAAAAATCTCTAGCTTGAGAAAATAAAAATAAATATCA